>Ga0214921_10001941_pt1 | contig 34586 bp, 33 predicted proteins | sample LL1505_MetaG_FD_177992 | JGI IMG/M metagenome (GOLD analysis project Ga0214921, IMG submission 177992) | Freshwater microbial communities from Lake Lanier, Atlanta, Georgia, United States - LL-1505 | ecosystem: Environmental > Aquatic > Freshwater > Lake | place: USA: Georgia | collected... | reverse complement strand
AGGTTGACACCGATAACTCTGGAGGCTTCTTTAGGTTTAACATATTTAATTTCGTTCATCTATATATAAAAATCTTATCTTTAAATAGATTTTTATATAATTAAAAACTTATTTAGGTTATAGGACAATTACTCTTAACGGAAAATAAATCTTATTTCCTATATCTAAATCCATAAGTTTATACATCATATTATATTGTTTATTTATTTTTTCAACATCAATTTCTGTAATCGATACTCTCAATGCGCGTTTTTCTCCATTTATTATTACAAATAAAACAAGATTAAAACCACCTGCGATAAATTTGTTTTGATATTCAATAAAACCATCTAATTTTTCATTTAGAATATTTAAATCGATGCTTATGCTTACATTTTTCCTTTCTTTTTTCTTTTCTTTTTTCTTTTCTTTTACAATAGTATATGATAAGATTCCTTCTTCAAATTTAACTTTAATAACTTTAGACATTTATTTTAAAAAGAAAAATTTTAAAGAATATTTTTTAAATTTAAATACCAGAATTGAATTTTTTTATGATTTTTCTTTTTTTTGATTTTCGTTTTTCTTTTTGATTTTGTTTTCTTTTTTGATTTTGTTTTCTTTTTTGATTTTCTGTTCGATTTTCTTTTACCACTATCGCTTATTACGTCAAAAAATTTTTCTTTTTCATTAAATTTAATAAATTGTTCCACGTCGATAATAATAGATATTAAAGTAGCTTTAGGAACTAAAGTATCATTAACCCATGGGGGATAATCAATGATTTCACCCGTTTCATTTAATTTCCATTTTATAGAACCATATAATCCTTTTGAACCTTTTATTTTCTCAACACCTTCAATATTTGAATCAAATGGAAATTTTGAATCAAATATTGCTCCATTGTAATGATGTTCATCGTTATGAATTTCGATAAACTCTTCTGATTCTGTTTTATCTTGATAATATTTATAACTCGCGGAATCACCAAAATAAATAATTTTTTTATCATCAATTAAATTTTCTTTTTTTGAAAAATAATTATATAATATTCTAAACATTGAATACGCTGGTTTAGTATACATATAACGTAATTTATCATTAATATGTTTAGAACACATTATAGCAAATAAGTGTAAATATATTGAAAGATTTTCATGTTTTTTATATTTATTTATACATTTGTTTTTATAATTGTTTAACATCTCTAGTAAAGATAATAAGCTTTTATATTCTATGCCTTTTTTTGTAAGATGATTTTTTATTTGATTTTCTGTCTCAATTATTTTTGAATTTAATTCGTCAAAATTATGAATATTTTCATTTTTTAATTCTGGATTATTTAATATATTTTTATAATATTTAGTTGTATAATATTTATTTCTTGATATACCCATATGAGTACTTATTGGATAATCTTTTTTCATCATAATAGAAACAATCATTTCAATGTCCTGTTCGAATTTAAAACCTTCAACTTTTTGTGATTTAGAAGAAACGGATGCAACATATACATCAAATATGCCATTATTATAATTTTTTATAACATCATGAAAAGGTGATAAACCTTCATCTATGAACCCAAAAGTTTGTATATTAAAATTACGTTTATCTTTCTGATATTCTGCGTAATTATTATAATTATTGAAAATTTCATCTGTATTAATATGCTCAAAATAAAAATAAACATTATGTTCTTCTATTGAACCGATATAAGGAAGAGTAATTATTTTTTCAATATTTACCATATCTTTTATATAAATAAAAAAATAAAAAAATTTCCTTTAAATAAAAATGTCGAGTTCTTATTTAGCGTGTAACAATTTTTATTCAAAAGTTAAAACAGATACTACTATTTATGACGAATTTAGGTCAGAAACGATAAATACAAACGAAGTTATTAGTAATTCAATAAAATTCGGTAATGGTTCTTTTTTAATTTCACCATCAGGTGAAAAAAATTTTGTAGCAAAATTTGTTGTAGATAACTCATTAAGTGTAGTTTACATAAATATTGATATTAATACAGATGATTCGATAGCCGGTGATAGTTGCGTAATTATGGTTAAAAAACTATATAATAATAATAATCCAGTATATATATCTTTTACAGAAAAATTTTATTATACAGCATGCGGTGATGATGAAACAACATCTCAAACACAAATTAGTCAAAGATTTGTAACAAAATTTATATTTGATGGACAAAAATATGTATGTACATATGATAATTGTTAACGAAATTTTATAATTTTTTATTTCTTTCTTGAAATAAAATGAGTTATTTAGAAAATAGAGAAAAGAAAAATATCGATCGAATCAAAAAAGAGATTTTTCTAAAAAACAGTAGTAATCCTTATTATACAAATCAAACAATCTATTCTATTAATAATGAATATGACCAATTTCCTTATCCCCATTGGTATAAAGGTAATGCAGAATCAGATAAACCAATAATTGCTGACCGAGAAGCCGGATGGATTCCTAAAAGACATAAAGAACCAGTAAAGAAAGAAAAAGATACGCTTCCTGAAACTTGTTTTCAATCGGCTTGTAGTACAGTTTACCCTTGTTATGCTCAAGATAATAGTTATTTATATCTAAATAAAGCATGCGTAAATTTATTAAATCGTTAAAAAAATTTTATAAAACTTATGATAAGTTTTATAAAATTATTTCTTTTTTGATAAAAGATTTTAATTTCTTGAGAGTAAGAAATTCCGCCAACGGTAAAGATTTATCATCAATGAATTTCATTAAATCCATTTTAATATTAAAAACATTTTGCTCAAAAACATCTTTATTAAATTCTTTTTGGTTAAATTCTTCTTCCGAATCAAAATAATTCTGATCATACTCGGCTTCTTCATCCATACTACTTATCACTTTAACAAATTTACTATTTTTAATTATCGGTTCTTCAGACATAAAAACTAACTTACTTATATTTAGTTTTTATCTTTAAATCAATTTTTCTTCTTAAATATATTTAGGATAATATTTAGACGAGGAATGGTAAATCATATAAACAAATTTTGTAAATTCAACATTAGATTTCATATCTGTTTTAATATCTGATTCATCAAAATTTGCATTAATACTATCTTGAAATATCGTATACAAATTTATCAAATCTTTTTTGTAATAATTAAACCAATCCATAAATTTCACTCTAAATGGAGTTTGATGTGGAATATAATTGGGTTTTGAAATTCTCATAAAAATAATTTAAAAGGGATAACTTTTAAATTTTAACGTTTTTGTCTTTAAATCATTTTCATTTCATAATTTGAATATAATGAACCGTTAATGGTTCTTTCCGTCCAATTCTCAATGCTCTACCAATAATTTGTTTTTCCGTTGATTTATCCATTTGATGACATAATATAATATCCGACGATTCAGTTAAATTAATACCACTACCATCTGTTGTAGAATTTAGAAAAATAACAGGGACATCTCCTTCGCGAAAAGCATCCAAATTTTTCTCACGTGTTTTTATCGCCCCTTTTACTTGAACGAATTCAATATCATTATCTTTTAATGCATCACATATAGGATAAAAAGTGTTATCATAATCCGAAAAAACTAAAAATTTACCTTCAGGTTTTGATTTAATAATATCAATAATCTTTTCAATTTTTGTCATTTTTGTTTCTTTTTCTTTTTTTTCTTTATTTACATCTTCATCTTCAGTCGAGATATATATTAAATTTTTTATATCAATAACTGACCGACATAAAGGACAAGTATTTTTACGTTCAAGCCATTTAAATAAACATTTTCCGCAAAATAGATTTTGACAATTTGTTTCCAGAACTGGAGATGTCAATACTTCCGCGCAAATATTACATTCCGATTTCAACATTTCATTATATTTTTCTTCAATCTCTTTTATTTGTTCTTGTATTCTTTCTTTTTTCTGCAACCATTGATTCACTTTTATATCATCTTCTCGTAATGTATAAATATTTATCTTACTTTCAATATCATATATCTCTTCCATTTTTTTTGATTTTATCAACTCAATAATATTTGATGTTTTTGTTCCTCCTAATGCATCAATCGCTCCTTCAATATTTCCGGCTTCTATCATTGTTCTAACCGAATTAGAAACAAATCTTTCAATTACATTATACAACGGTTGATAACATTTATGATAAATATATTTTGTTTCTGGCATCTCAAATGACGCTTTTATAAATTCCGGATTATTTTTTATTATCAAATCTGTTATAAAACAATCAGGATCATATATATTTACCAATATATCACGCATAAAATTACCTTTGCAAAATTTATGTTGTCCTATTATTTCTTCTGGTGTTGCGGTAACAAACCAATAAAATCCTGCATGTATTTCTCTCATCCCAGAAACTTTTAAATGACCCGGTTCATCATAAATAAATCTTTTCCAAGCAAATTTATAATACATTGTAATTAATTTATTATAATGAAGAGGTGTAACAACAACTACATCATTTTCTTCTGCTCTTACAACTTCTAAATTTTTGCAATTTTTTATTACCGCATATTTAAGATTTGTTTTTTCTAACTCTTTTTCCCATTGTCCAATAATAGAATTAGAAACAAGAACTAATGTAGCCGGTAATTTATCATATCGACTTATAAAATAATTTTTGATTCGACTTTTTGCTTCTGAAATAATTGTTTCAAAAACATATGGTAATTCAATATCCCATTCCATTTTATCTCGCGCTATAAGTCCTAACATTGATAATGTTTTTCCAAAACCACTTATATCTGCATTTATACCAATTTTTGTATTTTTTGTATATCCCTCTTTAATTATATTATTATCATTTTCTAATTTCTCCATCTTATGTATACTCGCTAATTGATGCGGAAATAAATTCACATTAATCTGGTGTGGTTGTGAAACCATCGGTATTCTTATAAAACTCATAATATCTCTTTATTATATATAATTATATATAATAATGTTTTTAAATCAATTTAAAGAAAAATTTTTATTAACTTTCATAATTATGTAACATATTTAATTTATATTAATTGTTGATTCTCCTTTCTGTTCTATTAATGTTGGAAATAATGAATATTTATTTAAATTATTACATCTGTAAATAAGTTCATCTATTGGTAAATTCCATTTTTGAGAATGAAAGTAAGATAATAATTTATTTGCTCCTTTTTCAGATAATAAATATGCATGAGTACATCTTGGTGAAACACTTTTTTTTAATTGAAACATTTCTTTAACAAATTCACCTTGGGTTTCAGCACAATGTCCTAAAAATATTATATCATAATCATCTATTATAAATTTATTTAAATTTTTAATGTAGTAAAAATTATCTATAGTAGCATCATCCTCTAATACTAAAGTATTAGGTATTTTTTCTTTCTTTATTTTTTCATAAAGATTTAAATGACTTAAAAAACAACCTCTTTGTCCATGATTTAAAGAATCTTTTTCAAATATTTTATTACTTATTTGAATATCTTTTTGTGATAATTCTTTTCCATCACTTGCATCGTAAAAGGAAAAAACTACGTGTTCGTTTAACATATCTTGTATTTTTTTACGACGTTCTTGTGATCTTTTTAAAGATATAACAAAAATAGGAATATTATTATCATATTTTTCTATAACTTTAAAGTATTTTAAAATTTCAGCAAATCCAAATCCAAATGCAATTACAATTACAAATACATATACAAATGCAAATGATAAATACGACATTTATTTAAACAAAGTTTTTAAAATACTTTTTTATAATTAAAATTTTATTAATTAATAATAAATGAAAGGTTTAGGTTTGTTTTTAATAGGTGTTGTAATATTATTTATTTTAGTAATAAGTTATTTTACAGAAAATTCTGAAAAAGAATATCAGTTATATATAGAAGAAAATTCTGAAAAATGGTTTCCAAATATAGTAAAATACATTAAAAATAGTATTAAAAATTACAAAGTTGTTGATAATAAAAATAATGCTGATATTATAGTATATAATATTTTAAATAATGATTTTATAAAAAATAAAATTAATATCATAATATCAGGCGAAACTTATAATGTTGATAATAATGTAGATTTATATATTGGTTCTCTTACACAAAAAATAGGAAAAAAACATATATATTATCCAATGATGTATAGTTCATTATTTAATCGTAGAAAATCTAATAATGAATTTCTTTCAGATAAAAATAAATTTTGTGCTTATATGTATAGTGTGAGTCACGATCATAGAATTGAAATATTTAATCTAATAAATAAATATAAAAAAGTTGATGCATTGGGAAAATGTAGTAAAAATACAGATATTATTGATACAAGATTTATAGAAAATGACAAAGAAACATATAATGATATAGCTGTCGATTTATATAAAAATTATAAATTTGTTATCGCTATGGAAAATAAAGACGTAGATGGATATAATACAGAAAAATTGATAAATCCACTTATAGCAAATTCTATACCACTTTATTGGGGGAATAACAAAATTTTTAAATATATCAATAAAAAACGTGTTATATATATACCAGATTATACTGAAGAAGACCTAATAAAAAAAATTACTAGTTTAGATAATAATATAGACGAATATAATAAAATAATTAATGAACCGATATATACTAATATAAATAATATTCCGGAAAATTTTGAGAAAAATATAGAAAAACAAATAAAAGAAAATATACAATCTATAATTGAAAATGAATTTTTTTAATTTTATTATCATTTGAAAATAAAATTTAATTTTTGTACTTATTTATATTTTCCGTGGAATTGTTCTGATACTCTTCTCCCCATTTTTGATTTTTCAGTTTCAAAATTTTCAATCATCGGTTGACTTCTTTCAAATGTCGGTATATTCGCCGGAATATTATATTCTCCATATTGTAATTTATCATCAAGAGCATATGTGCGTGAAGAAACATTATTTTCTCCTTTTTTATTATTATTTGTAGTCATATTTGATAAATATGCTTTTCTTTCTAACTCTTTCATATAATCATGTTTTAAAATCTTTTGCGTATTTTGTTTTATATTTGTCGATGTTTGATATTCAGGTAATGTTCTTTCTAATTCAACATCTTTATGAATATAATTTACATATTCACCTGTTCCCTTAATATTTGAACTTGTATGATAAATTGGTAAAACGCGGTCAAGTTCAAGTTCATCGTGAAATATTGGTGTTTGCTTCATATTTGAATTAAAATTAGTTCGTGATTGGTATTCTGGTAAATTTCTTTCTAATTCAATATCATCGTGAATATAAGAAACATTATTACTTAATCCCATATTATTTGTTTGAGACATATAAACAGGTAATGTTCTATCTAATTCGACATAATTTTCTTGAATTAACATATTATTTGGTTGTTTATTTTCGCTTTTAGCACTTGTATATTCAACTAACAAATAATCTTTTTGTTTCATACTTAATGATTCAGGATCCATATGTATATTTTTATTTGCATCATGTAAATTTGTATATACGGAATGAGCATTAGTATCTTGAATAAATTTTGTAGAATCAAATTCATTTAAACTATTATTTACATATTGCGGATTTGAAACATTAGAATTTGCAAAAGCATTTAAAACATTATTATTAATTTCTTTTGTCGGTTCTAAAACATTTGTTTGTGTTCTATTTGTTGTAGAAACATTAGATTCTGCTGATTTTTTAAGTACATCTTGTATACTGTAATTCGCTTCAAATGCTTCTTGAAACGGTTTTTGTATATAATATCTTTTTGTTGGTCTGACTTGAGAACTGATAATTTGTTCTTTTACACTACTTGTTGATTTTACATTTCTTGAATTTGGTAATTCTTTACCAAAATGTGGCATCGACGGTTGTGATACGGCAAATGTAGTATTTCTTGGTAGTCTTGATAATGGTAATAAATCTTGTGGTGCTTGAACTGGTGGACGGAAATCACCATCTTTGTTAATTGAATATGGTAATCTGGCTTGTTGATTTCCGTAATTTTGAAGGGAACCTCCGTTATTTGTATAAGAAACACTAACAAATGGATTTACACCTCTTGAAAATCTTAAAATGGCTTCATTTGAACGGTCTGAATTGTCAATCGTTTGTAATATATCGGAATTCTCTCCAACTTTATCTCGTCTTCTTGTCATAATAGATTTAGGTGGGTCGCGCATTATATTCATGTTTGAACCCCAAGACTCTATGCTTGGTAATGTTACTTTTCCTGAATTTGTTAAAGAACTATATGATAACATTTTATTTATAATTATATTTTATAAATAAAAAAAATTTAAAATTTTATCAGTTTTAATGCTATTTATATATCATATATCATATCTTTTCTTTTTCTTTCTTTTTATGTGAAAAAATTAATCGTCTTACAGTTGCTACATTTTTATTATATTCTTTTGCTAATTCAGCAGTTGTTTTTCCTTCTTTATTTTTTCTTATTATTTCATCTTTTTCTTTTTGCGACATATGTTTTATTTTATTATCTTTATTTGGTAAAACATATCTAAATCCATCGCGATATTCTCCGTTCATTGTTAGACGATCTATTATATTTCGACTTAAATTCGAATCATTTGCCGCTTCTTGGATTGTATTATACGTTTTCACAATATTTCCTTCCATATCCATTTTTAAAATTATTACGACATTTTTACGATTTATCGTTTTTAATTCTTCTTTAGAAAAAATAGTTTTTTCATTTCGCCATATGAAATTATTTGCTTTATAAGCTTTTGATTCTAAAACATTTTTTAAATCTTCTTCTGATGTTTTTGTTCTTTTAGCGGCTTCTTCAATCGTCCTGAATTTGTTAACAAAAACACCTTCATCGTTATATTGATAAATACCATTTTCTTCATCTTCTGAATGCTTTCGTTCTTCTAAATATCTTTCTAATTCAATTGTTTCGGTTTCTTTTTTCAAATCTTTATTGTATTTCACAATTCTTTTTATCATATCCATTTTATTTCCTAATTGTATAATCTCAAGTTCTTTACATATTTCTCTTATCTGCTTGAAATTATTTTTATCATTCAATTCCTTTATCGCTTCTTCATCATTTGATTCATCTTCTTCTGATTCATCTTCAATTGGTGGTGCCGGTAAAGAAACATGATTTTGTAAAAGAGTTTCAATCTGAACGCTTTTTAGTAAATTGATTCGTGTATAAATTTTCCCAGTAACTTTAGAAATATCGAAATTTTTTTCATCAGGATTAAAACGAACCCAATTATCATCTGTCAAACTTAATTTCTCATTTACATAATCCATTCTTTCTCTCTCTTTATATGGTTTTCTATCAGCATGACCATTCTCATCACATTCAACTACGATTTTATATTCTGGAAAATATAAATCGAGATAATATCGTCCGACTTTAAATTGATCTTCAAATTTTTCAGTTTTAAAAGTATTTGTTATGATTGACAATGTTTGTTGTTCCTTGGATAGACATTTTTGATTTGTAGTTTCAATACCGAAACGCTTGAGGATGTGATGTACATCTGGTGAAATGCGCTTACGAGTTTTGAGAAGAATTTCGACGGCGCCATCACGTGTGATTAAAATAGTACGAGGATCTATTTCAGGTTTTTTACTTTCTTCAGGTAAATCTCTAAATATAAGTTGATTACACTTAGAAACATTTTTTTTAATAACTTCTGCAGGATTTTTATATCCTAGTAAAGCAGAAATTTGATACCCGATAAAATATTCTTCGGAAAATTCATGTCTTACATCATAATGATAGACAGATAGTTCATTCAAAACTAATTCTCCATCACCTTTATCTGAAATTGGGGTATTGACAGAGTCATTATCAGAAGATTCAAAATCTTCATTTTCTTGATATTCATTCATTTTATAATAAAAAGTATTTCTTTAAATCTATATAGATTTAAATTATCAAATCTATATAGATTTAAATAAAGGATGTAAACAGTGTTAAATGAAATAATTAAACATTTAGTCGAATAAAAAATTCTAAACGACTTAGTTATTTATAATGCTTATAGATTTAAAAAAACGAATCTATAATTATTATGTAATATTGTATTATAGTTTATCTATAAATATTTTATATTTACACTAATTTCTCGTCTTTATTCAATAATAGTCTATAGAAAAAAATGAAATGACTTAGATTTTTCACCCTATATTTTCCATCTTTCCTACCCATATTTCCATAATTATCCATAAATATGCTTAAAATTAATCTAATGAAAAGCATAAAAATTAAAATAAAAAATAAAAAATATTATATTTTTTTTAATAAAAAATGTCGGAAACTGAAGAAAAAGTTGTTAAAATGTGTGCTGAAAAAGATAATAAAAAGAATGTTGTTCAGAAAGTTTTAAACAGAGCTGAAAACTACATCAGTCCATCAGAAAAGAAAGGTACTAAAAAAACTGGTGGTGGCGGTGGTGGCGGAATAAAAAAGAAAGGTGAATTGAAAAAGAAATTTCGCGCTGCTTTTCTTAAAAGTAAAGTTTGGCCTGCAAATACTACTATAAATGTTGGTTTTTTATCATTAAATTCACATGAAAAAATACCTCGAACATCTACTGCAAAATTGAAGAAATCTGTAGACAGAAATGGTGTTCTGCTTAAGATGGATCCACTCCAAGAAGAAGTTGAGGATATGTCAGTTAGAGATGCTATTATATATACTGTATTGAAACGTTATAATGATATTATTTACCCTGAATACAAACCTGCTTCTGTAAAAATAGACCCCGATTATAAACCCAATCCTTTAATCAATATAAAATTTAATTTCTTTGACCCCACAGATCCCTCTCGAAAAACATTATTTAACCCAAATCTTGCTGATATCAAAATAGATTTTGATCCAACTGGAGGAGCGTGGTCATTTATTGGCACAGATACTTTAGAGGGAGATAAAGGCGAACCAACAATGAATTTTGGTTGGTTTGATGTACCGACAGTATTGCATGAATTTTGCCACGCTCTTGGAATGGTGCACGAACATTCAAATCCTAACGGCAAGCCGATAAATTGGGCCGTTTGCCATGTAACAAAATGGGCAAGTGAGTCGCAAGGATGGGATGCCGAAACCATCAAAGAAAATATCGTCGAAAAATATAAAGTAGACCAGATTAATGGTTCCGAATTCGACCCTCGTTCAATTATGCTTTATTTCTACCCCGGAAATGTTCTTTGTAAAGAAGATGCAGATAAAACAGCACCTGAAATAACATTAGCAGATGTAGAAGGTTGTTTTACAGGTTGTAAAAAAGTGAAAGGTGAAATTATTGCTTGTAATACTAAACGTGACAAATGCGAGATGCCCGGAAAAGGAACAACGCAAAATTTACGATTTTCTCCATGGGATGTTTTATATCTCAATAATGTTTATCCATCTGAAACATCGATGACATCAGAACAAATTACTGTAAAATTTTTCAATGATAATTATGGAGAACAGATAACATCTGATGATTTAACAAAGCAATTACAATTATCAAAAGAAAGAGAAGCAAAAAGTGAAGAATATGAAGACGAAGAAGAATATGATGAAGACAGAGAAAAATTTGAAAATGATTTAATTCAAGAAATGTACGAGGAATTGACAGAAGAAACAAATAAAAAACTTATGGAAAGAGATGAAAGACTTAAAGAACATTATGAAAATGCAACAGAAGATAAAACATTTCTATCTGGTATTGCAGATTTCATAATAAATATTCCTTTGTGGGTTTGGATTATCATAATTATTGTATTAATTTTAGGATATGGATATATTTCACAAAAAAACTAAATATTTTATTAAAATAATTTAATAAAATTTATTGTTCTGATGAATCCTGCTCAGATTGTTGTTCAGAAACAGAACTTTCACCAAAATTTTTAATCAAACTTACCAATTTTTCTTCTACGCTATCCATATCAGCCCCAGTGATAATAGATTCCAATTTTCCATCAACAATAAATTGAAATGTTGGAATAACTTGAACACTTCGAGATAGACCAAGTTCAACATTTTCTTTTGCTATCCCAACAACACCTTTCAAATTATAATTTTTAAATATTTTAGCGAATGCAGGAGCAGTTAATTTACAAGGACCACACCAGTCTGCATAAACATCAATAAGACAAATCTTATGTCCAGTTAACATATTTTTTTTATCTTCTGCAGATTGAATTTCAGGTACTAAAACATCAAATGTTTCTTTGGTTGTGATACCTATCGTGCTTAATTTTCTATATGACATATGTTTTTATTATTTAAATGTTTTTTTTAAATAATAAAAAAAGATTTTATTCTTCATAATATTCATCTTCTTCTAAATCTATTTCTTCTTCTAAATCTTCATCATCTTCATTAAATTCATCATCGAGGTCATCGTCTAATTCTACATCATCATCTAATTCATCTACTTTTACATCTAAAATATTAATTTTTTTATCTAAATTGTTTGGTAATATATAAGAAAATTTGTATTTATTACAAATATCTATATCATCGGCGGATAATTCTTCAATTTTATTATCTTTACCAAGTTTTCCGTAAACTTTTTGGGATTTTATATCAAAAACAAAAGATGTCTCTTCATGAACATAATATCCATCAGAATTTCTTTTAATTTCTAATTTTGGAATTTTATCTACCAGTTTTTTAATAATTGTAGGAGATTGTTGCGGAGGTCGAACAACTGCCGTTGTTGTAGTTTGAACAACAGGAGATGTTCGTATAGATTCAGATTCTAAAATTCTCGTAATCAATTCATTTTTAGTTCCGGAAACTTTTAAATTTTTAGTTTTACACATTTCAATTAATTGAGTTTTTGTTAAGTTTTCTAATTCTTTAGAAGCTGGAGATGATGAAGCAACAACTACAGGTGAGGCAATCACTACATTTGATTCACCTTCCCACAATGATTTTAATTCATTAGAATTGATATTATATTTTTGAGATATCAAATTGATAAAAGTAAATATCACTGAGTTTAAACCTGAAAAAGCATTTTCCTTGAGAGACATAATTATTTATTATCCTGTTTTATATTCTTTTAAATCAATATAAAATTAAATTTTCAATTTTTTATTTTCGAAAAGTTTTACATCCAAGGGTTCATTGGATCATATATTTCTTTTGATTTTCTGTAATCATATTCGGGATGTTCTGGATCATATATTTCATCTTCATATATTTCTTTTTCTTCTGGATTATATTCTTCCATTTCTGCATATTCTGGATTTTCAAGAAGTTTATATTCTGGTAATTTAGAATAAATATAATATATATAATACGATGGTTTTCCATTTCTTTTTATTGTGTCTTTTTCAACGCCACATATATTTTTATCACTAATTAATATTTTCTTTGTTATTAATTCTATACTACGATAATTATAATTTAAAGGAGCCTTTAGAACAACAAGTCTCGTTTTATTTTCAGTAAATAAATCAAAAATTATATCAGTTACGTTTGTTTTTCCTAAATACAAATCCAATACTTTTACATTAGTATAATTTTTACCTCCCCATGGCGGGTCAAAAAATACACAATCTTGTTCTAAACTGTCTTTAATATTCAAATAATCATCACAAATAACATTATTAGTATCATATCCATATATTTCTAAATTATTCTTGAGATAATCACAAGTTAAACTATCAATTTCTACAGAATTTACATTTTTAATACCATAATTATAAAAACTTATAGTATTGCCTCCAACATTTGCCGTAGCATCAGTTATAACTATATCAGAAACAGGTTTTGAAATATATTTAATTATTTTTTTAGTTATATTATCGGCTTCAACCCAAGGTGTAATACTATAAAAACTTTCTTTTGTTAATTTTAATTTATCTAAATTTATTTTTTTACCTTTAAGGTTTTTGTTTCTGAATAACCATTTTAGTTTTGATTTATTAATTTCTTCTAATTCTTTTTTAGTTTTTCCTTTAATTTCGTCTGAAATAAAATTTTTGAATACAAAGAAATTTATTCTAGCATATTTTATAATAGAAGGTATTTTAGAATTTTTAAATGTATTAATAATTTCAGAAATAGATTTTGGATCGATATCAATATTATGTTTTTTGAAATATAAAGATAATATTGATATTTGTCTTTTATCTGAAATTTTTTCTTTTTCTTCTTTTTCTTCTTCTTCGTATTGTTTGATAATTTCTTCTGGGTTAAAAATATCAGACATTTCTATTTCAGAAGATGACATTTCATCTCGTTCAATATCTTTTTTAATTTCTTGTTCAATTTCTTTTTCTCTGTCAAAAACATTAGCATTACTTTTTACATCATCATCTTTCCATATCACAAATTCATAATGCGAATCATTATTATTCAATAAATATATTGTATTGTCATCAATACTTTTGGAGAAATTTTTCTTATCTTTTTGTATTTGTACATTAATATCACAGTTATCTAATAAATCGACTAAAAACACAACTTCTAAATCCCCAGATACCCAATTTCTTGGTGTTTTTATATGATTTTTAACGGCTTCTATAAAAGATGCTTTATGTTCTTCAGAATCATTATATTTGTCAATAAAATATTTTATAACTATTGTTTTTAAAGATTTTGATAAATCTTTTGTCATTATTTTTATAGTTTCATTTGCATTTACAACCTCTTTTGTTTCTTTAAGAGAATTATAAAATGTTTCTATATTAATATTATCAGCCATTATTTTTCTTAAATCATCTGTAAATGAATCTTCTCTTACGGTATTTATACTAAAATCATATTTTTCTTTTAAACATTTTGCAAGTAATTTTAAATATTTACCATCGGATGTTTTTTTCAATGAATTATATATCGCTAAATAAAAACAATCACCATTGCCTATAACATCATATTTTTTGAAACGACCATCTTCATTTTCTTCTTCATCATTTTCTTCTTCATCTTTTTCATCTACATTTTCATTTTCTACATCTTCATTTTCTTTTCCTTTTATTTTATTATATTTTTTTAACAAAATTGATTCTATGCAACTTTTTTCATCTTTGTCTATATGTTTAATTTCAGTAATTTTTTTCATACTATTTATCAACGAAAATATCGCTAAACAAATACAATCATCTATTTCATTTTCAGTTATAGAATCAGTAATACCTATACATTTTTGTTTAGATGATAAAATCAAATCCATCTTGTAGATTGATAATTTTATTTTATGTTGATTATCAGTTTTCAATAATAATATATTATTTGTTATATATTGCCAGATAATACTAACAATAAAACCAATTTCAATAAATTTAAAACCGCTAAATTTATTACTTTTCCGTCTAATAATTTCATAAAAGAAATTTGGAACTTTAAGTATTTTATCTTCCGAAACCATTTTAGAACGCAAAATATTATGTAATATTTTATTTACTAATTTCGAATCAATTTCAAAATTATCATCATTCTTTTGTGTTGTCATATAAGAAACTATATTTATAATTATACATAATACATATTCAACTTGTAATGTCATCCATTGTCTCATAAAAACATCATTTTCAATAAATTCATTCATATCATAAGTATCAATTCTATTGTAAATAAGATTATTTTCTTCAGTGTCAATTTCTTTACAAAATTTCATCAAATATTGTCCTAATAAATTTTCACCTTTCGTGAAATTTTTTACAGTTTCACAACCAATATCTAAATCATCATCTATGAATAATATTTCTCTGTCTTTGCATAAATTTGTTAAAACATGTCGGAAATCATAAACATATTTTTCAAATTTAGTATTAATTTTTGTATATCCAAATTTTAAATTTAAAGCTTTAACCATCAATTCTTCTTTTTTATTTTTATAATTACTATTATCATCAATATATGGAGACATATATAAAATATTATGAAGTGATAATCTGATATATTCATCGATTGTTTTATATGTTTTCGAATGTTGATTAATTATTTCTACTTTTTTTGATTGTTCATTATATCGATATTCGTTAAGTTTGAGTTCTGTTTCAGTTAAATTTTTTGCAAATATAGATAGATAGATGTCATTATCGTCAAATATATATTTTTGTTTAGAAGATGGTAATTTTTCATCTTTGTCAAATTCTTCAAAATTTTTCATTATATCAAATTTTTCAAAATAAATGATATCATCTTCACTTGTAATATCAATATCTTCTATATTTTTATTAATTTCTGCATTCAAATCATTATCAAAAAGATTTTTATAAAACAAATTACAAACAACCTCTTTTATTTTCTGATTTTTAACATAATTTAATTCATTTCTTGTAATTTCGGGATTATTGGATTTTGCTAATAAATCATCAATATAAGTTTCAAATATAATATCATTTACTTTTAATTGCATACGTTGGGTATATTTTCTCAAATATTTTTTCAGAACATAGAAAATTAAAATAACTGGTTTTTTTAACGATAACTTTAAAATTTTATATAATTCATTATTTTCATTATTAATTAAAGATGTAAAATCGAATGGAATTTTTGTTTTAATTTTATCATTTCCATATTCATTTATAATAGATTCAAATGATATACTATCTTGATTATCAAGCGTGCTTATATATTTGGATACATTTTCGTTTGACTGAAATACAGATTCTAGAACAGTCAATGTTAAATAAGGTTTATATAATAAATTTTCATTATAATTTTGGCTAATTTCTGGACGTATTTTTTCTAAAATTCTACCAAGCATATTAGTTAAAGAGTCTTCGTATTTAAAATCTGTTCCTAAAATTAAATTACGATTATTTTTGTAATATAATTTAGCATATCCTGTATTCATTAGATACTTTGCATAAATTGGATTTTTAAATTTTTGCCGTAATGCTTGTTCTAATAATTTTACATATTCTAAATTATATATGATTCTAGACCTTTTCATAAATTCAGAATAAAGTAATTTAGGATTTTTGATTTTTAACAAAGAAACTGCATAATCTTTGTAAAAATATGGAATCAGATTATAGTAAACATAATGTGAAACACTTTCCCATGTTTTACCGTCTAAATCAAAATTATGTAAAAAGTGATTACTTAACATTCCTAATGGTAATTCATCAGATGAAGATATTTTAATGGTAGACATTTTTATTTATGTTAAGAAAGTTTTTAGATTTGAAAAACTTTTTTTTTGATTTAAATAAATGTATTTATTAAAATAAATATGTCAGGACTTTTATTTTTATCAAGCGACGATTTTGTTCTTTCTAAAGGTACGAAGGGTACTATCCTTTGTACTTCTATCCCTGGGTTTTCATTAATATTATTTTATTCTACACAATGTCCACATTGTCAGAATTTAATTCCAGTATTTAAAAAACTACCGGGGACAATAGGAGGTTGTCAATTTGGTATGGTTAACGTCAGCACTAATAAAAATTGTATCAGAATGTCTAAAGATACAATTGCTCCAATAACGTACGTCCCTTACGTTGTTTTGTATGTCAACGGGAGACCATTCATGAAATATGGCGGACCCCCTTCTGCGTCCGAGATAAAAAGGTTTGTAATTGACGTAGCCCAAAAGATTGAAACCAAACAGAAATTCTCGAATGAGAATGTAAAAGAAGACCCGAGAGGACGAATTCCGGCTTACACAATTGGAATTCCAAAGTGCGATGAAGAAGAGTGTTATTTCGTCTTCAATGAAGCGTATACAAAGTTAAACTAATTTCAAGATTAAAAATGATAAATTTTATTAGGAATTTCTAATAAAATCTAAATAAAAAAGGTCAAATGGGTTAAGTAAAACTTAAGTCAGATATAAAAGGGGTAGGAAAACCTAATACCTGATTTAAAAAAATATAATTAATTATTTTTATTTAATTTTGATTTAAAGAAATATGATTTATAATAAAAATGGAATTATTAAATTTACTTGATGAAACTTTTAACTTTGATAATAAAGTTATAAGAGTTGTAGGAACATATAATGAACCTTGGTTTGTAGCAAAAGATATTTGTGATATTTTAGGTTTGACTAATATAACGGAATTTGTTAAAAATATCCCAGATAAATGTAAGAACATAATTTCAATGAAAAATAACTCAAGTCAAGAACAAGGTAGAAATATGATAGTTGTTAACGAATCCGGTTTATATCGTTTGATAGCACGTTCAAACAAACCAATTGCACAAAAATTTCAAGATGCAATATTTGATGATATATTACCTTCTTTAAGATTAAAAGGTCAATATACAATTCAATCTATCGTAGATAAAAATAAAAAACTTGAAGAGGAAAAATTAAAATTCGAGAAAGAAAATTTGATTTTAAAACATAAATTACAAAAAGAAAAACAATCATTACAAGAAAAAAATAGAGATTTGTTAGCGAATACAGTTGAACTTTATGCGTTATCAAGAACACATGATAAAATTCTTCGTAAAAGAAAAACTCCTTATGATATTGGTAATGTAGTTTATATTATTTCTAATGAAGCATTTAATTCACATTATGGTAATTTATACTATAAAATCGGTAAAGCAACACAAGGTAGTAATGAAAATAGATCAGCATTTACAGATAGATTAAGTTCATATAATACGGGCACGCCTAAAAGTTATACTGTTCATTATGTTTGTTATGTAGAACAAAATGACATTATAGAAAAAATGATAAAATTAAAATTTCGTAAAAATTTGGATGAATCAAATAAAGAAGAATGGATATTTAATACATCATTAGAAACAATTATTACGTTCATCAGACAACAATGTCGTTCGGTTGAATTATCATTTGAAGAGAAAATAATCGGTGATATAGCGAATATAGAAGAAATAAAAGAAACAACTGAAGATGAAGATGAAAAAGAAGATGAAGAAGAAGAAGAAAAAAAAGATGAAGAAGAAAATATTAAGAAAGAATGTTTATCAAAACGATTATATAATAATTTTCATCAAATAAAAAAAATAATATTGCGTAATGTAATTTATATTATTTCTAATGAACATAATGAATACAAAATAGATAAAGCAAAACAAAACGAAAATGAAGACATTGCAGATTTTACAATCAGAATATGTAAAAAAGAATACAATATTCATTATATTTGTTTTGTAGAACAGAATGAATTAATAATGAAAATATTAAAATTAAATTTTAAAGATGAATGGATTTATAATTTAGATATAAGTAATCTTATTTCACATATAAGAGAAATTTGTGAAACAACTAATTCAACATTTGAAGAAAAAATTTTTGAAAAAGAAAAAATAGAAACTGAAATAAATGAAAACGAAGAAATAGTAATTGACGAAGATGAAATAGATGACGGTCAAGTTCAATTAAGTGATGTTGAAAAATGTTCAAATAATTTATCTAAATTACAAGGTTTTTGTAGAAAATTAGGAATATCGCAAAAAGGTGTTTGCAGTGATTTATATGACCGTATTATTCATTTCATTAAAACTGGCGAAGAAAAACCCTATAGAACTTTAGAAGAATTGAGACAAATATGTAAAGAATATGAATTAATACATACGGGAAACAAAAATGTTTTAGAAGAAAGAATAAAATATTATTTAGAAACCGGAAATAAAGTACGATATGTTAATACCGAAATTGAAGTTGTCGTTGAAAATGTTGTTTCTCAAGATATATCGCTTGAGAAAGAATATATTATTAATAATATTGATAAATTTACTTCAGAAAAAATAGTATCTATTTGTAATTTATATAAATTAGGTTCAAAAGCAAGTAATGATGTTTTAAAACAAAGAATTCGAAATTTTTTAATCAAAGGTTTGAAAGAAACAGAAAGACGAAAAGATGTTTATCAATATGACAAAAACGGAAAATTCATAAAACATTATAATAGCATAGTTGAAGCAAAAAGCGAAACAAATATTTGCGGAAATGTTATCGCAAATGCGTTAAATAAAAATTGTATGGTAAATAATTTCATTTTTCGAAATATGCATATTGATTTTTCTGAACTTGATTTGATGGAAATTAACAACCATTCTACAAAATTTAAAAAACAATTGACAAAAAATGATCATGAAAAAATACAAAAATTATTTAATGGCGGTCAAACAAAGAAAAGTTTAATGTCAATGTATTCAATTTCTAAAACACAAATTAATAGAATTCTTAAAAAATAAAAAAATTTTAAATTGAATCTTTTTATAAAGTTATATAAAAAGATAAAAGATATATAAACAATGAGTAATTTCCCTCTATATGATAATTTATTTAATGAAATCACGACTAATGAAGATTTATGTGACAAACAAAAAGATGAATTTATGAAAATGGTCAAGGTTTTAGATACTACTGGATATGAAATAATCTATGTTCTTATCCGTGTTTATCAATTAGAAAATACTGAAGATAAAAGTACTTTTAAATTACCATTCGGTGGTAAATTTTTAAAAGAAGATATTAAATTTGATTTGAATTCTTTACCAAATCGTCTCAAACATATGTTATATAGATTTATAAATATACACGTTAAGACAATGGAAGAAGAAAATGAAAAAAACGTAATTTAAAAAGATACAATTTTTATAATTAAAATATGAACGATTTTAATTATTTACCATTTAACAAAAATTACGGGTATAAATCACCTATAAGCGAAGATATTTGTAGAACAGGAACTATAAAAGATGATTGTATCTCGAGTTTTTTGAATGCAGTTTTATACGGTTGTTCAATCAAATTCAATACTTTAAAAAACGAAGGAGAAAAATTTGAAAAAATAAAAGAATTCAAAGAAATTATTTTAAATGAAATTAAAGAAACTGATGAATTTAAAAATTATTTATTTGATTTAAAAGAAAAATTATTTGAAAATTTAATTTCAATTTTCGATTACATAGAAAACAAAACTGAAGAAGAAAATGAATATGAACCTAACGTCGTCAATTCATATTCATTTTCTTCAGAAATTGATTCAAAATTTGATTTATATAAAATTATATCTGAAATGGTAACAATCGAAGATTATAAAAAGATTTTGAAAAAAACATTAAGAAATTCTGAAAATAAATTCGAATCTTTCAGGCATAATTTAATGGTTGAAACAATGAAATTTATAGATTATGAAGATATTTTAGAAGATGTTGATGAAGATAGAGTCAAGTATATAAAAAAGAATATTTGTTATTTTTTAGATATAGCATTAGATGATATAAATGTCGATGAACCTCAAGTCCCTGATGTTGTATCCTCGCAAATAATAAAACTTGCTTCAAAAAATTTCGAAAATTGTGATATTTATTTCGTAGATTGGGATACAAAATTACCAAAGATAATAGATGGATATAGACATTCAAATAGTAATAATTCAATAGTTCTTTTGACATTTAATAACAATAGTCATTTTGAAATTATTGGACAAACAACAGGTATTGATCAAGAAACTAAAAAACATAAAATTAAAAGAGATTTTAAACCATTTGATGATATTATCAAATCTATTAATTTTTATTTGGAGAAAAATGATAGAGAAATGAATTAAGTTTTATAACAAAATTTGTTATAAAAACATTTCATATTTCTTTTCTTTTCTTGCTTCTTTTTACGGAACGTTTCCGTTTTTCATTAATTTTACTGATATAAAATACAGAATAAAAACTTTCTTTTGAATACTTTTCCCATATTTCGATAGGTAAATCTTTTTTTGATATAGATGTTTTATTCATATCTTTTTTACTCAAAGTATATTTGTCACTTGATAAAATATCGGTATTTTTATGATCCATAATATTATCAGCGATTTTTTTATATTTTTCAATTTTATCTTCTAATGCAGAAATTTGTTGTTTTGCATCATACCATCTTTCTAAAAGTTCTTGTTCGTTCATTTATTTAGAGAAAAGAGAAAAAATTATTGATAATAATATCCTCCTACTCCTCTCGATTCAATAATAGATTTATTTAAAGCTGGCGTATTTCCGGCTAAATTATCTGATTTTCGTTCACAAGGACTATAAAGATAATCACAATAACCCGAAGCACTTAAATTATTTTTACAACATTTTTCTGCGTTAGAATCACTACATCTAAACCAGTTTGTTGTCTTAACATCACTTGCGGGACAATCAGAACCATCCCAATCTAAATATCTTTTTGTTCCATCTACATTTACATCTATAGGTATTCCTATTACCGCTATAGCTGCACTTACTAGATATTTTGCGCTTTGCACAACAAAATTATTAGTTCCTGAAACTTGAGGGAAATAACCGTAATAATTTTGGAGACAATGTTTTAAAGTTACTCTTCCTGAAAATGTTTTTTCAAATCCTGATATTTTATATTTAGCGGTATAATCTACTATTACATCACCACGAGGAAGAGTACTAATATATAAATTAGAATTATTATATGACACAGAAAGTATTGGTGTTAATGACAAACTTATACCAGGACCGGGAACTATGTGACATCCATCACATATTCCACTTACAACACCTCCTCCTAAATAACTTTGTATTTCATTTACTTTAAGAATTCTTATATTTTCACAATTTATTCCAGTGAAACCGGGATTACAAACACATTTACTAAATTTATCTGTTTTTTCATCAACTATTACAGTACCATTATTTTTACAATCTGTAAAATTACTAAATTGACATTTTGTGCCTGCATGAGTACCTTTTGGGCAATTACAAGTTAAAGTATTTTTAATAATTGTAGGTTCAACTACATTATTACAATTATTTAAATTATAAGAAGAAGGGTTAGTATAACCTTTTTTATAACAATATTGTTGTTCTGTTAATATATCATTGTAACATAATTGATTATCTGGACATACATAACCATTAAATTCTTTTGTTACCCTATCATAACAGCAATTAACATCATCTGTACCATCTTGTTTCTTTGCCGGACATAAAGTTTTGTCGTAGTAACCATCAATTCGTTTATCCTCTTGAGTATAATTATATGTTGTTTTTAATTCTTCCATAGTAGGTAATAAATTAGAACAGTTTACTTTACCTTGACATATATTATTATCTTTAATAGTTAATGTATCATTATATACTGTATCTTCAAGTCCTAATTGTTGAATTTTTCCTAAACATGCATCAATCGTTTTACATCTTTGATTAGTTTCAGTTGCACTTAAACTGATAGAAGTATCAGAACTCATATTTGGGTTTATACCACTTATAGAAATCATAGGGTTTTCTGATGTAATAGCATTTCCTCCAGCTAAACAAACTGATCTTAATTTTTGCACACCTCCTGTTTTATCATATATTGCAGGAGGAACATAATTAGTTTGCTCCCATTTACATGATGATGGATAACATTTTAATTTACCATTATTATTTACACATAAATCTGAATCATCCGGACAAAATTCATCTCCACATTTTACTTGACATTTTGGTCCTCCAACTGCAATATTATTACATTTTTTATTACCACTACAACATTTGGTTCCACAAAGTTCATTTTGACAACAAATTTCTTTTCCAGTTACGTCATCTTTTCCTACAAATTTAGGATCGCAACAATAATCAGGTGCAACGCATTGCGTCCCTGCATGTTTATTTTCGGGATGATTTATATCTTTTGCATCAGAACTATCTTTAGTTGGACAACAATTAGAACCACATTTTTTACCTAAACAATTAACACAATCGCCATTTAGAGGATATAATTGATTTCCTATATCATCTTTACCGCAACATTTTTTAATTATACCACCTGTTTCAGTTTCTTTGTTTGCAACATATTGATTATTACAAATTTTTCCATTTACGCATTGTTCATTTACAGGGTCCAAACAATCAGTATTTCCACATCTTATTTTCCCAGTAGGACATTTTTCACGACAAATATTTTCTATTATTTCATGTGTTGTATTATTACAACATATACCTTCTGTTCCAATGTCATAAAAACTTTCACCGTCTTTACAATTTTTTCTGCATTTATTTAATTTTAAATCGCATATTTGTTCATTATAACAATCACCTCCACAAGGTTTAATAGTTTCAATATTTAAAAATTTTTTTATCCAATCTGTATTAACCGCAAAATTATTAGAAATATAATAAATAATTAATATTATTACAGCAAAATATATCATGTTTAATATGGTACTTATATCCATTTTATTAATAAAAAAATTAAAAAAAAATTAAAAAAAAGTTTTATTCTAATTTTTTTGTCGGAAAAAAAAAATTGAATTTATTTTAAAAAGTTAACTTAAAGACAGGGTTTTTATAATAAAAGAATGTCATCAAACAAGTCGTCCGTAGTTGCTAAGAAGACCACCGTGTCTAAGAAGGCTGTGGCTCCAAAGGAGTCTGCAGTAGATGTAATTGTACCTGAGGTACAAACTGAGGTTGTTACTCAAGCACCAGTTGCTGAGACAGCATCCGAAGATAATGAAGATGCATCTCAAGTAAAGAGAGGAGTTCCAACTCGTGAAAGCGTTCTTTCATCTTTTGATGAAATCGTAAAGTCTATTGAAGCTGAAACGGAAACTTTACGCGAAGGTGATGGAAAGACAAAGGGTGTAAAGTTCCTTCGCACTCTCGGTAAGAGATTGAAGATTTTGAGAAATCAATCTTCCAGAATTATCAAGGACAAGCGCGTTTCTACAAAGAAAAATACTAATAATAATTCAGGATTTTTGAAGCCTGTAAAGATTTCAACTGAAATGGCCAAGTTTACCGGTTGGGATAAGGATGAACTAAAATCTCGGGTTGCAGTCACAAAATACCTTTGCGACTACATTCGCAATAATAATCTCCAAAATCCTAAAGATAAGAGACAGATTTTGGCAGATGCAAAGCTTCAAAAGTTGCTCAAGTACGATCCAAAGAAGGAAACTGAACCGTTGACTTATTTCAAGCTTCAGTCTGCTTTGAAGGGTCATTTCATCAAGCCTGAAGCATCGGCAATCACTGCTTAAATACAGTTTTAAATTCGTTTTTTTATAAAATATTATAAAAAAATTTACGCATGACGTTACAAAATTACAGTTTTTGCTTAAAATTGTGCAAAAATCCGTAATTATTATTTAAAGACAAATGTTATATAATAAAAAGATTATGGCACAGATTTTAAAGATTTCCGATTTGATTGAAAAGAATGCGATAACACGTCTCTCAAAAGACTATGAGAATAGATTAATCAATAAGATTAAAGATAATTTCAATGAAAAAGAACAACAGATATTTGTATCAAGTTTTTATTGTTTTCTAAACTATGATACAAAGAAAGATTTTATTGTTGATTTTGATAACGCGTGGAAATGGACGGGGTTTTCAAGAAAAGACCACGCAAAAACAGTATTAAATAAACATTTTACAATTGATATTGATTATCAGGTTAAAAGTTTTGCTCCCGAAGTTGCAGTAACAAAAAAAAATAACGATATTACAGTCTTTAACAATTTTAAAAACGATGATACTAACGAGTTTGATAAAGATAATAGAGGTGGTTCAAACAAAGAAACCATTCTATTAACGGTCAATACTTTCAAGAAATTCTGTTTAAAAGCAGGAACAAAAAAAGCGGATGAAATTCACGATTATTATATTAAATTAGAAGAATTATTACATGAAACATTAAATGAAGAAACTAATGAATTAAGACTTCAATTAACTAATACAGAGAAAGAAAATGAACAATTACAATATAATCTTAAAAATGAACTTGTTGAAAGACAAAAATTAAAAGCAAAATATGAACGTTTTTTAGATAAACGCATAGATATTGATAAATTCAGAGAAGGATTTTGTGTCTATATTATAGGATGTAATGAAATAACAGAACGATTCAAAATCGGATTTACAAATAATTTGAATAGACGCCTCGGAGATTTTTATACAGAAATGTCGTATAATCCAATAGTATACTATATAAAATATGTTGAAAAAGCAAAATTTATTGAAAGTGTAATTCATCACGTTTTGAGAAAATATAGAATCTATAATAGCAGAGAATGGTTCAAAACAGACGATAAACAAATTTTTATTGATGCATTAGAAAATATTACAATATTTTTTGAAAATGAAGATAAAAAACATGAAAATGTAATTGATGTAAAAATCGGAACATCTAATGAAGAAACGGACAATGAAGATATTTTATCTGACGAAGAAAATGATGAAAATATAAAACATTGTTTTAGTTGTAAAACTAATTTACCGTTTGATAAATTTTCAAAAAATCCGAATAGAAAATTCGGATTAGATACATATTGTAAAGATTGTACTAAAAAAAAATATAAAAATTCTAAAAATAATCAAAAAATCGAATTATCTGAAAAGAAATGTACTAAATGTGATGAAATTAAAGATATTTCTGAATTTTATAATAGAATTGGTTCTATGGATGGAAAGACATCAGAATGTAAAGACTGTTCTATGGACATGTATAGAACAAGAATAGAAAATCGTGAATATATAGAAGTTGAAAATAAAGAATGTTTGACTTGTAAAAAAATATTAGATATTTCTAAATTTGGTAATAAAAACGATTCTCCTGATGGTAAAATGCCATATTGTAAAACGTGTTGTAGTGAAAATGCAAAAAGTAAAAGATTAATTCCAAAAGAATGCTCGACAAGTAAAAAATGCAATCAATGTGATTTAGAAAAAAATATTGAGTGTTTTTGGAATAATAAATCAAATAAAGACGGTAAAGATAATAAATGTCGTGAATGTCATAAAATTAATAAATCCGCAAAAAAGTTAATTTAAAGACAAGGTTTTTATAATATGTCCGTATAGTTCAATGGATAGAACGTTCGACTTCTAATCGAGAGGTTCTGGGTTCAAATCCCAGTATGGATTTATCAAATTTTTATTAAAGCTTTTAATAAAATCGTAAAATTTAAACAACGACATCAGTTTTACAATGTGTTTTACATAACAAAGAATGAAAATTTAGTTGTTCAAAAGTAATATGTAATAATATTCCAATCATAAAAAAAGTTATGTATCCTTTTTGACCTACAAATTTAGATAAAATAAAATATGTGATTAAAAATAAAAATCCTTCTCCAATCGATTCTATTATTAAATAATCTAAATCGAAATTGTCGCAAATATTATAAATAGAGCAATAATAATGTTGTAAACCGATAATTCCGCTTATGTAATGTTTTAGAAAACCGATTATAAAAATGTTTAAAACCAACGGGAAGTTAAAAAGTTGGATAACTATTATAGACAATAACATACTATAAATTCCAACAAATATCGATTCTAATAAAATTTGCGGTTTCATTTTATATTTTAAGAAATATAAAAAGTTTATTTAAATTTATTTGCGACGACTTCGTTTTTTACTTTTCTTTACGCTTTTATTTTTTATGTAATGTTTAATATGTCTTTTTATTTGATTTTTCCAATAAGGTGTATCATGAATAGTTCCTTTATATTGTTTAAAAACTGTTTCTAGAACTAAATCCGGATGCATTCCTTTAATTATCAATGATTTAAATTTCGGAATTGTTAATCGTGTCATTTTTATTTATAAGAATTTTTTTCTTTTCTATAATAAATGATCAAAAAAGCATTATTAATAGGAATAAATTATACGGGTAGTCAATATGAATTGAATGGATGCATCAATGATGTTAAAAATGTCAGAACGTTTTTAACTGATAATTGCAAATTTCCATCTTCCAATATTAAATTACTTTCAGATGAAGAATCCGAAAAACCTACCCGTGCAAATATGGAAAGTAATATTAGTTGGCTTTTATCAGATAATCTACCTGGCGATATTTTAGTTTTACATTATTCAGGACACGGTGGAAATGTCATTGACAGAAATAGAGATGAAACAGATGGTCGTGATGAAACTATAATTCCTCTCGATTTTGAAACCGCTGGTGAAATAACAGATGATTGGTTATTCGAAAATTTGATTTCGAAAGTTCCGAAAGATGTAACATTATGGTGTTTCTTAGATTGTTGTCATTCTGGAACGGCAGTAGATTTAAAACATAATTATCAATCTAATTGTAAATATAGAAAAGGTAATATACCTGAAAATTTAGTTTATAAAAAAGAAGAATGGACTGACAGTTTTATTTATTCTCTTGAAAGAAGTAAAGATATAGTAGGAAATGTTTGTTTATTTTCTGGATGTCAAGATAAAGAAACATCAGCTGATGCATTTATTAATAACACTGGACAAGGTGCATTTACTTATTGCTTACTTGAAACGTTGAAAACTAATTTACAAGAAAATTCGCTACGATATAAAAATGGAACTTTGAAATTACGAAGTATTTTAAAAGAAATCAATTGTCGTCTTGATAGTAAGGGATTTGAGCAAAATACTCAACTATCATTGAGTAAAAAAGAAAATTTTGAAACTACATTAAATTTATAAAAAACTTTTTAACACATACTAACACATTCGATAAAATGGTTTTTTGCTTCAATTGCTCCATTTCCGTCTGGTGCATATCGTTTTTCGAGAATGTTATCATACCATTTAAGACACATAAGCATTGTTTTCATATAATTTCTAAAAATTCTTTTTCTATATTCTGAATTTTTTTTAATACTCAAAAATCTTTTGTTCGCAGTAAAATTATTTATCAAATATTCTAATAATTGTGGGTTTGTAATTTGGTATTCTTGATAATTGGTAATATCTATCAATCTTTGCATTACAGCAGTTTTAAAACGTTGATGAGATAATAATAAATCTATGACTGGTTGCTTGTCTAAAAATACATAAATATATATAATTAATAATTCTTTCACAAATTTTCCGTAATCGTCAATACGAGCAAGAACTAATCTAACATGAGCAATTAAATGATTTTTTACATTAGGTGTATTTTCTAACATTTGTATTAATTTTAAGTTGAAATAATAATGTTCGCGAAGCTTTTCACCAGCATCGTGAAAATACACAGGTAAATTTAAATATACGGCTAAATTGGCTGACATAATCAATATATTTTTTCATAAAAAAAGTTATGAAAAAATTCAATTTTCTTTTTAAACAGATGTCAGACAAGCTAATTCATTTCTAAAAACACTATTATCTGATTGTAATAGTATTATTTCAGTTGTAGATGGACCGAAGAGCTGGAATTTATCGACATCTATTGTTCCGTCTTTTTTTGTCCATAATAATGGCGCTATTACACCTGTTTTTTGTTTTATTCCTGCATCAATAAGCATATTTGTCAGTTTCATAGCTTTTATATCTTTTTCTGTTTCGCCTTCAGAATTTTGGAATTTGAATATATAACGACTTGGATCAGTGCAAAAATAATTTATATTTCCATTTTCGTCTCTTAACAATGAATTATAAGCAAACTGTGCTACACCTTTTTGTCCATCAACTATATGGTCTTGTGTTAATTTTTCATTTACAAGTTGTTTCACTTTTTCTGGATTATCAAAAAAATTATTCATTACTCTTATTTTGTTGTTATTGTTATTGGTAGTTTTTGGTTGAGATGCTAAATTTTTAACGAAATCGTGATCATTTTTATATATATCATTTTCCGTTTCTAATTTTAATATTCTATTTTTCATTTCTTCGATAATGTCATCTTTTTGTTGTAATAAATTGTCTTTTTCTTCGATTATGTCATCTTTTTCTTTTTTCATTTCTTCGATTATATCATCTTTTTCTTTAATTATATCATCTTTTTCTTTAATTATCTTATTTTTACAAGATTTTATATGTATTTTTAATGTTTGATTTGAAAAAACTTTCTTACAAAATTCACAAGATATGATTTCTTTTGAACTAACATTTTGTTTTTCCAAACATTTTTTATTTGTTTTTTTATGATAATTCAAACTACTTAATGTTTTAAGAGTTGTTTTGCAAAATTCACAATCCATTTTATATAATAACTTTATTTTTTTAAATTGATTTAATAAAAAATGTTAGATTTCAACAAAAAATGTTAGATTTAACATTTTTTATTCGATATCGAGTAAAAATTGTTCGATATGGCCATTTTTTCGTATTTTTAAACTGAATTTCAGTCTCAGTTTTATTTATTTTATCATGACGATGTTTTGAATCTAAAATTTCATTATCGGAATTTTTTAAGAATTGTGTGTGTGTGTTGAGAAATTTATTCCAGATGGTTGCAAAATCGATAAAAACATTTTCCGCCAAAAAAAATGTCAGAAAAAAGTTTTTGGCGGAAAAAAGTCAGAGATTTTTTTACAAATTTTAAAAATAAAAAAATTTTTAAAATTTTAGAGAATATTTTTTTGGATTTTTCATTTTCTAAAAAACAATGATTTTACTTTTTTTTTAAATCGATGGATGAACGATATATTTTATAATAATTTTTATCTTATAATAAAAATGTTTGAAGAAATTATAAATTATATTAAAGAATTTTTTGGAATAAGAAGATATGTAATTCCAAATAACGAAAGACCACCTTCATCTTATAACACCTATAATGAACCACCGCAATACAAACCACCATCTGAACCATTATCAAAAATTCAAGAAGAAACAGACGGAAGAAAAAAACTTAAATCCGAAAAGTAAAAAATTTAATAAAAATATTTACAATAAATAAAATGGGAAATTTATTTGGTAAAAAAAAAGTTTTACCAGCACCGGAAAAGTTAGTCAATTCAACTGAATCTCAACCATCATTGACACCATCAACTTATAGTGCTGTTGCATCTGAAAATAGAGAAAGAGACGGAAGAAAAAAACGTTCTCCAAAGAAGAAACGTTCAAAAAAGCGTTCGTTAAAGAAAAAACGAACTTAAAGCTTTATTCATTTAAATATAAATGTGCGGTATTACAGTTTATATTTCTAAAGAAAATTTCAATGAAAATGATATGAAAAATGTTGCTCATCGGGGTCCAGATGATACAACTGTTCTTAAAACAATATTTAATGACTTTACAATTTCTTTTGTATTTCATCGTCTTGCTATAATAGACATCGAACATGGACAACAACCTTTTATTTATAAAAATAATGATAACGATGGTCGCATTGTTTATCTAGTTTGTAACGGAGAAATCTATAATTACCTTGATATTATTAACAAAAACAATTTTCAAACTAAATCCGATTGTCACGTCATTCTTGACCTTTATATTAAATACGGAATTTACAAAACACTTACAGAATTGGATGGTGAATTTGCATTCGTTCTCGTCGATTTAGATAAAGATAATGGAATGAAAATTTATTCATCTCGTGACCGATTTGGTATTCGTCCTCTTTTTTTTACAAAAGATGATAACGGAGTCTATTTCAGTTCTGAACTTAAAGGTCTTCCTTTCAATGGTAAAGGAAAACAACTTGAACCGCGAAATATTTATTATTTCAAAGAAAATTTGACACAAATTTCTGTTCCGTACTATGAAATAGCCAGAAACAAAATTGACATTTCTGAAACTGTATATGATGATATTCGCAACGCATTGACTAAAAGTGTGAACGACCGTCTTCAATCTGAACGTCCAATTGGTGCTTTATTATCAGGTGGTTTAGATTCATCATTGATTTGTGGAATCGCATCAAAGATTTTAGCAACGAGAGGACAACGATTAAATACATTTACAATCGGAATGGATGTTGATAGTCCAGATATTTTACATGCGCGTAATGTAGCAAAACATATTAATAGCATTCATCGCGAAATTATTATACCGGTGCATATTTGGCTAAAAACATTATCAAAAGTCATTCGTCAAATTGAAACGACTTGTATTACAACTATTCGCGCATCAACAGCACAATATTTAATTTCTAAATGGATTTCAGAAAATACGGATATTAAGGTAATATTAAACGGTGATGGTTCAGATGAACTTACCGCGGGATATTTATATTTTTTCAATGCACCAGACCATATCGAATCTCATAATGAAAATTTATTACTACTAAATCAAATTCATTATTATGATGTTTTACGCGTCGATAGAGGAATAAGCGCATTTGGTTTAGAATCACGTGTTCCATTTCTTTCTCATCATTTTGTAGATTTATATTTGTCGATTGATCCATCATTGAGAAATCCGATAAAAGGAGAACGAGTGGAAAAGTTTTTGTTAAGAAAATCATTTGAAGATGAAAATATTATTCCAAGTGAAGTGTTATGGAGACAGAAAGAAGCGTTTAGCGATGCCGTTTCAAATAAACGTAAGTCTTGGTTTGAATATATTAAAGATTATGTTGAATCACAAGTTGCAAATGATGTTGATACCATCGGATTTCCTTCTAAAGAAGCATTTTGGTATTATAAAATGTTTAAAGAATATTATCCAAATTGTGTGAATATCACACCAAATTGGTTACCAAAATGGTGCGGAGATATAAAAGAACCAAGTGCTCGTATTTTGATGGATTTGCATGAATAAATTGTTATTACTTTTATTTTTAAATAAATAATTTAAACAGATTTTCTCTTTCTCGATTTTCGTTTTCTACTTTTTGATTTTCTATGTTTTCGTTTTCTACCATCTTCTTGTAGTAATTCAAAATAATCTCCTGTTCTAAATATCTTTTCCCCATTTATGCTTCTATAATGATTTGGTTGATTTGGTCTTCGTATTATTTCTAATTTTCTAAGATTATTGAATTTATATTCATATTCATTAGTTCTTGTTCTTGATGTTCCTATTATTGAAATCAATAATTGTCAGACTTAATTTCTGTAAAATGTTCTTGATATACACGAATATTTTTAATTTTAATTTTAATTTTTATTAATATATAATAAAAATGAAACAAAATACCATTGTTGTCGTAGGTATTTTTATAATTGCAATAATAATTGCGATAATTTCGATAATTTCGATAATACCAGAAACTAATAAAATTTTAGTTGATTTTACAAAAAAGTTGTCAACAATAATTACATTTGAACCAAATACCGCAGAATCTTCATCATCAACAACTTTACAACCAACAACAACACCTATGATAATATCATTAATATTACCAAGTATGTATACTAAAAAAACAACTGACCCTATTTTTAGACAATTTACAGATAATATTAATAATTATTATATAGAAAATTTTAAATTATGCATTGTCTCTGCAAATATTATTAATAATGGTAAGACATTTGAAATTAAAACAGGAAACGAATATTATTTACTTGCAGATGTAACACCTGAAGGAATTACAGGAATTCCAGATTACAAAATTCTTCAAAACGTTAAAAATCTAATTATTGATGATGTTAGTTTTAATGATGTTAATTTTAATAGTTATTATTTTAATGGGATCGGAATATTTGATTTATACAAAAAAGTAAAAAATTCTTATATTGAATTTAATTCTATACAATTTGTTTTCGATAGTAATACTATAACTGATAAAAATATTGCATTCGTAAAAACAATACCTTTTGATAATTTATTAGCTATTAATTTAAATATTCAAATACAAGATTATAATAATCCAAATAAGATTGTAGTAAATAATACAATAACTTCTATTTTTCCATCTTTAAGAATTAAATTTGGACAATCTATTTTAAAAGATTTTATTTTAGTAAAATCTTTAGTTATAAATGAAAAAATAAAAATTGATTTAATTAATCAAGATTCAATTATGGTGAAAAATGATACTACTAGAAGTGATAATTTATTTAAAATTACAAAAATAGAAATTACAGATATGATAACACCGAAAACTTCAACTCCTATGACACTACCATTTATAATATCAACTTTCTATTCTAGAACATATGATAATGATCCTATTTATAGACAAATTACAAGTTATATTAAATATGAAAATTATTATTTAGGTAAATTTAAGTTATGTATTTTTTCTGCAGATATTATTGAAAATGGTACTACACTTGTAATTAAAACAGGTGATTTATATTATACAACAGCAGAAATATCAAACGCTGGTCTTATTTTAGCAATTCCAAACGACAAAGTAAATATACTTGCGTCAGTTACAAAAATAATTATTGATGATGTTCCTTTTGATGATATTGGTTTTAATAGTACAAATAATTATTTTACAAAATTAACATCAGCCTATTTATATCAAAAAATTCCAAATTCTTATACTGAATTTAATCGAATAATAATTAATCTTGATACTGTAAATATTGAAAATAATATCGCATATGTAACAACAAAAAAATATTTAAATACCGATAAATATTTACTTAATCTACAATTAAGAGCACCTGATAATGTACATCGAATTTGTAATACAAGTACATTAACGGCTGGAGATAGTGGTAAACATTGGCAAGATATAACAAATATTGTACCAATAGTTCCTGAAAAAACTACAACAAAGACTACTTGCAGTAGGGGGTACTCAGTATATATTTACCCATCTTTAAGAATTAAAAATGGAAATACATTTTTGAATAACAATAAAAATTTTAATACTATAATTATAGATAATAAAATAAAAATTAATGGTGTAATTGATATAGATTCATATAAATTAGTAGATGGATTTGGTACTGTTAATTTTACAGATGTTATGTTTAAATTTATTAATGTTGAAAGTATATAACCAACAACAACACTATCACCAACAACAACACTATCACCAACAACAACACTATCACCAACAACAACACTATCACCAACAACAACACTATCACCAACAACAACACTATCACCAACAACAACACTATCACCAACAACAACACTATCA
>Ga0214921_10001940_pt1 | contig 34601 bp, 30 predicted proteins | sample LL1505_MetaG_FD_177992 | JGI IMG/M metagenome (GOLD analysis project Ga0214921, IMG submission 177992) | Freshwater microbial communities from Lake Lanier, Atlanta, Georgia, United States - LL-1505 | ecosystem: Environmental > Aquatic > Freshwater > Lake | place: USA: Georgia | collected... | reverse complement strand
TACATCAAACAATACTTTAAGGCAGCCTAATTATGAGCCTGAGTTCGTGAAGAATCTTGAATTTGGAGCTGAGATCGGGTTGTTAAATAATAAAGTAAATTTTGAAGCAACTGCTTACAATCAAACAAACACTAATCAGATTATTACAGTTGCATATTCTTCTGCAACAGGATATCCAAATGCGTTGTTGAATGCAGCAGATTTCACCAATAAAGGACTTGAACTAGACTTAAAATTGACGCCTTTATTTAAAATGGGTAAGTTGAATATTGATTTTAAAATGAATTACTCTCATCAGCAAAATAAGGTAACGAAATTAGTTGATGGAGTTGATGAATTAGGTATAGGAAACGGAAACTACATCATTGTCGGAGAGTCTGCTTATACTTTTAAATTATCTGATTATTTACGTGATCCTCAAGGGCATGTAATCGTAGATGGAGTAACAGGATATCCAAGTTTAGATCCAGTTGCTAAGAAATTCGGACAAACATTACCAAAAAATATTTATGGTGCAACAGTTACTGTATCTTATAAAAACTTATCATTGAGTGCTGTAGGAGATTATAGAACAGGCAATCAAATTTATAGTGATATTGGTTCCGATATGGATTTCTCTGGAATATCATATAGATCAGGACAAAATGGTCGTAGACCATTTGTATTCCCTAACTCTGTGATTCAAGCTGTTCCTGGAGTATATTCTCCAAATACTAGTGTCTATACTCAGAGTGGTGGGTACGGTTTTTGGTCTCAAGCTTCATACAATACAGAAGTGAATTCAAATTATTTATGTAGTGGAGCATTTGTTAAATTGAGAGAATTAGCGCTTACTTATACTTTATCGCCTTCTTTATTTACTAATAAAGGTATCAAAGGAATGAGTGTAGCAATTACAGGTAGAAATCTAATGACATGGTTACCTAAAACCAATCAATGGACTGATCCTGAATTCTCTAATACAACAGGCAACGCTCAAGGGGTAAATACACTAGATAATACACCTCCAACAAGAATTTTTGGTGCAAATGTTACATTACAATTTTAATAATAAATAAATAGTATTATGAAACTTAAAACAACATTACTTATTTTCATTTTCGCTGTCCTTTTTATAGGATTATACAGCTGTAAGAAAGAAGCTTTTAATATCAATCAGAATCCTAATAATGCAACGGATAGTACAATTACTTATGAAGTGATTCTCCCAAGTGCACAAAATGCCACTGCTAGATTAGTAGGTAGAAATTGGGGCTGGTTGCAGAATTATTTAGGGTATTGGGCTCGTTCAGGTACTTTTGCTCCAAATACACAAGAAGAAACATACGATATTACCACTAATTTTCAGGCTCAAATTTGGTCTGGATTTTATGATAATTTGTATGATTATGAAGTAATGCAACTTGCTGCTGCCAAAGAAGGAGCAACCTTCTATGAAGGAATTGCAAAGATCATGAAGGCGCATAATTATGCAATATTAGTTAGTATTTACGATAATGTTCCCTATAAAGAAGCATTACAGGTTGCAGTTAATAAAACACCTAAATATGATAAGGGGGTAGATATTTATAAAGATTTATTATTTCAATTAGATAAAGGGATTGATTTAATTAAAAAAGCGGATACAGCTGAAGCAGGACCAAATGGAAATGTAATTTCAAATGACGTTATGTTTGGTGATTTAGTTGTTTCAGGAACAACTTATAAGCAAATGAAGACCAATTGGGCAAAATTTGCTAACACCATTAAATTAAGAATACTTACTAAGTTTATGAATGGTGGAGTTGAAGGAGGTTCTGCTCAGGTGGGCACAGCTGCACAAAATGCTCCTGGTGTAGATCTTGCTGTAGAGTTTAATAAAATAAGAAACGAAGGGTCAGGCTTTTTAGATGAAGTAACTGGTGATGCTGTTGTAAACCCTGGTTACGCAACCGATAAAGGAAATCCTTTTTATAACTTATATATCAAGGATAACAATGGTTCGAAAACTAGTAGCAATGATTATTACAAAGGAAATTATTTTGCAGTTGGAGATGGAACAACGGATGGTTTTTATGTTCAACTTCTAGATGATAGAGCCTATGGATTTTATTCACAAGTAAGTGGAAAATTAAAAGGGGTAAAATACGGATTAGCTTCTTCAACAGACAACTCAGCTGATAAGCTTTCAGGTATTGGTTTTGGACTTTCTTATGCAGCTGATGAATCACAAAGAATTATTACTGTAGCAGAATCTAAAATGTTACAGGCAGAGTGTATACATAGAGGATTTATTACTGGGGATGCCAAAACGACTTTAAATGAAGGTATTGCAGCTTCTTTCAATACTTTATTTGAAAGATTCGGATATGATGGTGTAACAATGGCAGATACTTATATTGCAGATAATTTCGATGTGCCTGCTGTGGATTATAGTGCTGTTCCTGCTGATGCGAGAAGTGCTGCTGGTGGAATTTATACAATTATTACTCAAAAATGGCTTGCACTTAATGGAATTGCACCTTATGAAGTATGGAGTGATTACAGAAGAGTTGATTTTTCAAGTACAACTAAACATTTTGTATATGGAGGAAGAGCTACAGGATTAAATCAAGCGTTTATTGCGCCGCCAATTTCTGTAAGCACCTCTAAACCAGCTTCTATAAAAGAAATACCATTAAGATTATTATATCCTCAATCAGAGTATTTGTATAATGCAGCTAATGTTGGAGCTCAGCCTTCAACAGGAACTTATCCATTTACAAGACCTTTCTGGGATTTAAACTAAAATTAAAATCATAAATAACAAAGTCATGAAAAAAATAATAATAGTTGCATTAGGTGCTTTGGTTATTCTAAACTCAAGTTGTTTGAAAGACAAAGGGTTTGATAACCAAGAGTACGGAATTAAAGACCCAGGGGCTCAATATCCAGGTGTAGGATTTGATTTATTAAGTGGTACAGCTATCGTAAAGGATCTTTCTGTTAGCGGAGAGATTACCACTTCTCAAAAATTAGATTCTTCCTACTTAGCAATTAGTTTGTTGGCGGAAAACTTAGCGTCAACTAATTTGACAGTCACTTTAGCTGTAGATTCAAAGATTGTAACTGATTACAATACAGCTAATCCATCACAGCCAAGAATGACTGTGATGACTTCTAATCAATATACTATTCAGAGTTTAAATGTAGTTATCCCAGCAGGATCAAATAAGGGTTATGTAAAAGTTTCAATCCCAAATGCAACATTACTAGATAAGAATAAAATATATGGCATCGGATTTAAAATTGTTTCGGCAGATAATGGAATAACTGTTGCTACTAATATGTCTAAATGCATAGCAAAAGTGGTAGTTAAAAATATTTATGATGGTGTTTATTTTTTAGATTTTCAAAATTTTCACCCTACTAGAAATACAGATAATATAGGAGATACTACTACTGTTGAATTAAGAACATCAAGTGCTAATTCTGTTAAAATATTTTGGCCTGATGTTGATGCATATGCAAATCCTTCTATTTTGGATGGCGGATTAAATTATTTCCCTAATCAAGAGCCTAATTTAACGATTGATAATACTGCAATTCCTAATTTAGTTGTTGTAGATAACGCTGCTTCAGCAGCATCAATTGCATATGAAATGAATCCTGATTTTGTTTCATATTACGATCCTGCAACTAAAAAATTCTATGTTAAATGGGGGTATTATTACAATGGTGGTGTTTTTGATGCCACTCAAACAAGAGAGTGGACTCAAACTTTCACATACTTACGCCCTACAAAATGATAAATTAAAATACTAAAAAAGTGGTTGACCAAAAAGTCAGCCACTTTTTTAATGTTGACAATTGTTAATTTAAAAATACCCTTTAAATGTTAAGATACTTTTTTATTTTATGCTGTTCATTAATATCACTTGAAGGGTTCACTCAGGCGCTTAGTTATACCGATCCTGCACAGGGTTACTTAAAACTACTATTAGATAAAAATAACGAAGGGTCCTATCAGCAGGTCGGAAATTTTAGGGTAATAGGGTCTGCTTATTTGTATGGAGAAAGGTTAATGGGCAGTGCATTTGCTACGAATGAAAAATCGGAAAATGTAAATCTTAGCTATAATTTGTATAAACAACAAATCGATGTATACCCCAATGCTTCTAATTATGCCATATTGAAACCGGCTTCAGAAATAGACTCCTTTATTTTATTCAAATCAGAATCTCAGTATCAAAAAGAAGACTTACGATTTTACAGTTCCAAATTATTCAAAACAGACAAGAAGAATTTATTTTTGCAATCAGTATATAATGGCAATTTATATTCTTTGTATAAATCTTACACGGCTTCCCTGGATTTTGTAACTACTAATTACATACAATCGGATTTGCGGCAATTCTCAATTGAATATAATTATTATTATTGTAACAATAAAAACAAACAACTGATAAAAATAAAACTGTCTAAGAAAAAGATAATAGAAGAATTTAAAGACCTTATAGATGTAACTCCATTTCTATACGATCAGAATTTTAATAGCAATCCAGAGCAATCACTAAAATTGATTTTTAAAAAAATTAATTATAATTAAAAATAACAGTACGATGTCAGCGAATAATCAATTAGAAAATCAGATAAATATTGAAATTTCAGAAGAGGTAGCAGAAGGTACATATGCTAATTTAGCAATCATCACCCATAGTCATGCGGAATTTGTGGTTGATTTTGTTAGCGTAATGCCAGGCACTCCTAAGAGTAAAGTGAAAAATAGAATAATCTTAACTCCTTTTCATGCAAAGCGTTTCATGAAAGCGATGATTGACAATGTGAAGAAATTCGAAGCTTCAAATGGTGTTATACAAGACATGGAATCAGTTGAAATCCCTTTTAACTTTACTGGTCCAGTTGGCCAAGCGTAATGCTTAAAAATAAGGTCTTGATAGATCAATATTCTGTTTTGCTAATACAGCATTAAGGAATATTTATTAATTACAATTTCCCCTCATCCATAAAGCTATAGTATCCCTCATTACTTACAATGAGGTGGTCAATGACTTTTATCTCCAGTAATGCAGCGGCATTTTTTATTTTAAAGGTAATATCTTCATCTGCTTTACTGGGCTGTAAATTTCCTGATGGATGGTTGTGACACAATACGATATTGGTGGCACTGTGTTCTAATGCAATTTTTAAGATGATTCTTGGATCTGCCACAGTGCTTGTTATTCCTCCTTTACTAATAATTTCTACATGAATGATTTTATTCGCGTTGTTTAATAGCAATACGGCAAAAACCTCGTAATTCAAATCCTGGAAGGTAGCTTTAAAGTAGTCAGCAACATCAACACTGCTTTTAATGACTGTTTTTGTCAAATGAATTTCATGTTGCTTTCTTCTGCTTAATTCTAATGCGGCGGCTATTACAACTGCTTTCATCTCCCCAATTCCATTTATTTTTTGTAAATCTTTTAAGCCTATTCTGGCTAATTCATGTAAATTATTCTTCCCCAATCGCAATAGTTCCTTACTAAGATCAACTGCTGACGAGTTTCTGGTGCCCGTACGAATTAAAATAGCGAATAATTCTGCATTGCTCAAATAGGCAGGCCCTAATGTGGTCATTTTTATTAGTGGCTGGTCATCTAGTGCCCAATTTTTTATAGATGTGGAGGGCTTGTTAATATTTTTCATACAATATAGATTTAAGTAAGCTAAACTAAATGTAATTTTGCTTAATTAATTTCACTGATTAAAATCATATCATATGGGGCCTAGTGCAAAAATATTTTCTGGTAGAGGTTCTAAATATTTAGCCGAAAAAATCGCAAAGAAATTCGGTGAGCCCTTGGGTATTGTTAAAATACAAACATTTAGTGATGGAGAAATTGGTGTAGAATATGAAGACAGTATAAGAGGTAAAATTGTTTTTCTAATCCAAAGTACTTTTGCACCTTCTGATAATTTAATGGAATTATTGTTGATGATTGACGCCGCTAAAAGAGCATCAGCCTATAAAGTAATTGCTGTTATGCCTTACTATGGTTATGCAAGGCAAGACAGGAAAGACAAACCAAGGGTAGCTATTGGATCAAAGCTAGTAGCCAATACGCTTGTGGCAGCTGGGGCAGACAGAGTAGTAACGATGGATTTACATGCACCACAAATACAAGGATATTTTGATATTCCAGTTGATCACCTTGATTCTTCAGCAATTTTTATTCCTTACATTGAAAGTTTGAATCTAGAAAATTTAACTTTCGCTGCACCTGATGTAGGGTCAGCAAATAGAATTCGTGAAATTGCATCTTACTTCGAAGCGGATATGGTAATATGTGACAAACATAGAAAAAGAGCTAATGAAATTGCAAGCATGGTTGTAATTGGAGAGGTGAAAGATAGAGATGTTGTATTGATTGATGACATCTGTGACACGGGAGGTACTTTAGCAAAAAGTGCTGCATTAATGTTAGAAAAAGGAGCCAGGAGCGTAAGGGCTTTTTGCACGCACCCTGTATTAAGCGGCAACGCGTATGAAAATATTGAGAGCAGCGTTTTAGATGAATTAGTTGTTTGTGATACTATTCCATTAAAAAAAGAAAGTAAAAAAATAAAAGTGCTTTCTACCGATGAACTATTTGCTGTTGCCCTTAGAAATGCCTATGAAAATAAGAGTATAAACAGCTTATTCATTCGTTCCAGAACGAAACCAACCAAATAAGTTTAGCCATTTTAGGTTTAAAATAAGTATTTTACATAATAATAAATTATATAATATTACGCTAATTATTGGAATAGCTTATTATAATAATAAGTTAAAATCCATTTTTTTTTAATTTTTGGCTTTAGAATCGTACCTTTGCGCCTCACAAAAAATTAATTTATAATGAAATCAATTACAATCGAAGGTCAACTGAGGACCGAAAGCGGAAAAAAAGCCACCCGCCTACTTCGCTCTCAGAAGCTCGTGCCAGGTGTAATTTATGGCGGCAAAACTGAAATCAACTTTTCTGCTCCTGCTACTGCACTAAAGTCAATTGTCTACACATCTGAATTTATGTTAGCTAATGTTATTATTGAAGGGAATACATACAAATGTATTTTAAAGGATTTGCAATTTGATAAAGTATCAGATTTGCTTATTCATGTTGATTTCCTTGAATTAGTAGAAGATAAAAAAGTGATTGCTACATTGCCAATAAAGTATGTTGGTACACCAGAAGGTGTAAAGGCAGGTGGTAAATTAGTAACAAAAATGAAATCTATTAAAATTAAAACCTACCCAAAATACTTGAAAGAGTTTATTGAAGTAGATATTTCAAGTTTACCATTGAATGAAAATATCAGGGTTGAAAATATTCCTGCAGCAAATATGGAAGTAATGAATTCGCCAAGAATTCCTATCGCTTCTGTAACAATGACTCGTCAATTGAAGCAAGAAGAGGCTGCCGCTCCTAAAGCTGGTGCCGCCGCTCCAGCTGCGAAAGCTGCCGCTCCAGCAGCTGCTGCAAAAAAGTAACTCTTGTAAATAATATTACACCAAAGTCCTTTATTTAAAGGACTTTTTTTATATCACAATATCAATAACTCTGAAAGGGTTTGTTTAACTTCGCAATTATAAATTTAGAAAAATGGGAATGGATAGAAATACACTGATTGGTTTTGTGTTAATAGGCGGCCTGTTAATCGCCATGTTTGCTATTAATAGTAAAAACAGGTTGGCTTACGAAGGACAGCAAAAAAGAATTGCCGATTCGATTTTAGCTACCAAACCTCCTGTTGATAGCAATCTGATAAAAATAGACCAAACAAAAGTAGACTCTATAGAACTTTCTAGTAAAGTAGGGTCGTTTCAAGCACCTGGATTAAAAGAGCAAATTTCTGTTTTAGAAAATGAGGTTATGAAAATCACCTTTTCTAACAAAGGCGCTCAACCTATATCAGTTGAATTGAAAAAGTTCAAGAAAATTGATGGCTCTCCTGTAGTAGTTCAAAAAGGGTCATTTAATAAAATAAATTATAGATTTAATGCAAATCAAAATAAAACCGAAGATATTACAGAAGTATTATTTCAATCAGCGACTCCAGTAATGAATGCTGATAATAGTTCTACTTTAAGTTTTATTGCTGCCGATTCAACGGGCAAAAAAATTACACATACCTATACGATTAAGCCAGGTGAATATCTGGTGGATATGGATATTGAAATTAATGGAGCGGACCAATTGTTTTCTCAGAATTATATGAATGTACAATGGCAGTCACAAGTTGAACAAATAGAAAAGGATCATGAATATGAACTGACTCAATCCCATATTTGTTTCTTAGAAAACAATAAATTTGATTTTGAATATATAGCAAAAGGAGATAGTAAGTCGTTTAAAAATGATATAAATTGGGTAGCAATTAAACAACAGTTTTTTATTACTGCGTTGATTGCAAAAAATAAATTTACTAATGTAAATCTTAATTGGTCTATTCCATCAGATACGCTAACTCAATACTTAGCAAAAGCAACTACCACTGGCCAATTGCAGTTTTCAGGAATCTCGAAAAGTCAACATATCCCTTTGCAATTATACTATGGGCCTAGTGATTATAATATTTTAACAAAGTATAATAATCAAATGGAAAATATAGTCCCTTATGGTTCTGGGATTTTTTCTTTTGTAAAATATATAAATAGGTATTTTTTGCTGCCTGTATTTAATTTCTTGCAATCCAATATGGCAAGTATGGGGATAGTTATTTTATTATTGACTTTACTTATTAGGTTAATCACATCACCTATTTTATATAAAAGTTATTTAAGTGGCGCGAAGATGAAAGTCTTAAAGCCTGAAGTAGATGCATTAAGAGAAAAGTATAAAGACGATCAGCAGACATTTGGAATGGAGCAAATGAAATTATGGAAAAGTGCGGGAGTTAGCCCTTTAGGCGGATGCTTACCTGCATTGCTACAGATTCCCATATTTATGTCGCTCTACTATTTTTTCCAATCTAATATAGATTTACGAGGCAAAGATTTTTTATGGGCTAAAGATTTAGCTGCGTACGATTCTATTGCAACCATTCCATTTTCAATACCTTTTTATGGAGATCACGTGAGTTTGTTTACGTTGTTGGCTGTTATTACAAGTTTATTGATTTCATTATACAGCATGAATAGTATGCAGGATAACAGCAATCCAATGATGAAATATATGCCGTATATATTCCCAGTTTTGTTGTTAGGAGTATTTAATAAATTGCCCTCTGCCTTAACTTGGTATTATACCATTTCTAATACTATTACATTAATTCTTCAATTTGTTATTCAGAAATACATTATTGATCATCAAAAAATAATGCTACAAATAGCGGAGAATCGAAAAAAACCAGTGAAGAAATCAAAAATGCAAGAACGTATTGATGCTATGCAAGAAAGTCAAAAAAAGCTTAAGGAAATGAATAAAAAGCATTAAGCATTATCATGCAGATGTTAATAAAACGCAAAACCTGTATTAAATTAGTACAGGTTTTTTATTGCATTGAATTTATTTTCAATAACTTCAGTTAATAATAAATATACTTATGAAAAAGTTTTTTTTTCTTTTCGTTTTGTGTTCAGTGTTCTTAAATTCAAAATCAATTGCACAAAAAGTAATAAATGAAGTTTCATTAAAATATACAGTAGCATTAGTAGCCGATAATAACCCCTCATATTCCAAAGCATTTGAAGGTGCTTCATTAAGTATTTATATTAAGGGAGGATTTAGCAGGACTGAGATGTATAATAATCTCGGAAATGAAATTTCTATATTTGATAATAATACTGGCAAGGGCGCTATCTTAAAAGAATATAGTGGGCAAAAATTAATGATTTATTTATCAAAAGAAAATTGGGCAGAAAAAAATAAACACTTTCAACAACTTAAGCTATCAGTTACAAAAGACCAACAATTAATTAATGGATATAATTGCAAAAAATCAAAAGCTACGCTTGACGACGGAGAAGGGCTAGTTGTTTACTTTTCGCCAGATTATACGTTGAATAATAAGCAATATAATTATGCATTCCCAGATATAAATGGGCTACCTATAAAGTTCGAATTAGAATCTTTAGGAATGAAATTTGTATATACCCTAAAAGAAATAAGTTATGATATAATACCTGATTCCAAATTCAGCATTCCTAGGTCTGGAAATTATAGGGTATTAAATTATGATGAGGCAAAAAAAATGAAAAGCATTGAATAAAATACAGGAATCATAAGGCATAAAAAAAAACCGCAAATTGCGGTTTTTTTTTATTAAGGCTTTAGTATTAGTTTCATTCCTGTGTATCCTTGTTTAAATTCAGGAACAATAATTTTTCTTTTATTGGGGATAATGTATGTTGTATTCCCTTTTTCATAAGTCATTATAGTTAACCCTTGGGCAAACGTAGTAGAATTGGGGGTTTCAACAAATTCTAATCCTTTAAATTTCAAACCGGATTTTAGATTTAAAGAAAGTGAATTATTGAAGCTATTGGTTGAATTAATATTAAGTGTAAACGTTTTTTTACTTCTGCTTCTAATACCCCTATCTGCAAAAGTATAAGGCATATTACCAATAAATATGACAATTATTAATAATGTTTTTAATGTCTTTTTCATTTCAAAAACTTTTCAGTCTACCAAATATAGATTAATTATTTTGTGATTCAAAATTATTTTGATTTTTTTTTATTGAAAATGTGGAAAAATTAATATTGTTTTGAGCCTGCTTTTGGATTATATTACATTAACTGTATCAATAATGAAGCATAATCCATTTAGACACGGCAGAGAAGAACTTAAAGAACTACTTCAGAATTTCGATAACTTGAAGTCAGGGAGGTCTAGTGCCTATATTGAGGAAGAAGGATTTGATATGATTATTGATTATTTTAATAATAGGGATAAATTTCAAGACGCTTTTGATGCCGCCGTTATAGCAAATACTCAATTCCCTTATTCAGCTTCTTTGCTTTTTAAAAAAGCCGACGCCTTGATTTCTTTAAGACAATATACAGAGTCTCTTCAGGTTTTAGAACAGGCAGCCTTATTGGATAGTAGAGATATGATGTTATTTGTAATAAAAACGGATGCATTGCTTGCCCTTGATAGGTCTGATGAGGCCTCAGCAGTATTAGAAGAAGCCTTAGATATTTTTCAGGGAGAAGAGAGGGTTGAATTGTTGTTCGAATTGACTGAGGTATATGATGACTATGAATATTTTGATGGTGTTTTCGATTGTTTGAAATTGATATTAAAAGAAGATCCGGCTAATGAGGAAGCATTATATAAAATTTGTTTTTGGACAGACTTTACAGGAAGGAATGAAGAAGGCATTAAGTTACATCAGGAAATAATTGAAGAAAATCCATTTTCCGAATTAGCTTGGTTTAACCTCGGTGCTGGCTATCAGGGGATTAAGCTATATGAAAAAGCAATTGATGCATATCAGTATGCTGTGGCCATTGATGAAGAATTCGACTACGCTTATCGGAATATGGGAGATGCTTTCATAAAGCTTAGAAAATTTAATGATGCAATAGAAGTATTAGAAAAATTAGTAACGCTGTCAAGACCCGAATCTGTTATTTATGAAGCTATTGGGCATTGCCATGATAAATTAGACAATTTCAATCAAGCTAGAATTAATTATAAAAAAGCCTTCCATTTAAATCCGGACGACTTACAGTTGCAATATAAAATTGCCTGTACTTACATGAGTGAACATAATTGGAATAATGCCATCAAATCTTTGCAAAATGCTATGAAAGCAAATACAATGCAACCCGATTACAATTTGGCATTAGGGCGTTGTTATTTTCAACAAGATAATTATGAAGAGGCGATCACTTGTTTCGCTAATGTGGTAAGGGTAAGGCCTAAAAACAGCAGCGGCTGGATAGAATTATTGGATTGCCTCTATGAAGCAGGTCTTTATGATGAAGGTTTTGAATATGCTGCAGTAGCCTTTGAACAAACAACCTCCAAGCCAATTTTTGTTTACTACAAAAGTGCTTTCCTATTCGCATCTGGTCATTCAAAACAAGCGCTTATTTATTTAGAACATGCACTTTTCGTAAATCCAAAATTCATTAAGCGATTTATTGAAATTAATCCCTCCTTATTGCAAAATCAGCAAGTGGCTGATTTATTGGCAAAGCATAAAAAATCTAGGAAGAAAAAGAATAGTTAAGTCTCAATTTAAGCCCTTGTAAATCAAGTGTTTTTGGGTATATTTGCCAAAATATTTATCAATGAATTTCAATCTTACACAAATACCTGAAAGAACTGTTAAGCCAAGACAATCCGGTATTACCATGGTCATGGATAAAGGTTTGAGTGTTGAGGAAGCTAAAAATTTGATGAGTGTTGGTCATCCTCATATTGATGTGGTAAAATTAGGTTTTGGAACAGCGTTTGTTACCCCTAACCTAAAAGAAAAATTAGCGGTGTATAGATCTTTCGATATGCCTGTCTATTTTGGAGGCACCTTATTTGAAGCATTTTTAATCAGAAATCAATTTGATGATTATATAGCGGTATGTAAAGAATTTGGAGTGAGCTATATGGAAGTAAGTGATGGCTCCATAACAATTCCTCATGCAGAAAAATGTGGCTATATCGAAAAACTATCAAAGCATGGAGTAGTGTTGAGTGAAGTAGGAAGTAAAGATGCTGCACATATTATTCCTCCTTACAAATGGATAGAACTTATGACCGCTGAGTTAAGCGCCGGAGCAGCCTATGTAATAGCAGAGGCAAGGGAAGCTGGAAATGTGGGCATTTACAGAGGATCTGGAGAAGTGAGAGAAGGATTGATTCAGGAAATACTTACAAAAGTACCAGCAGAAAAAATATTATGGGAAGCTCCTCAAAAAGCTCAACAATTATACTTCCTCGAATTAATAGGCTGTAATGTTAATTTAGGAAACATTGCTCCTTCAGAAATAATAGCGCTGGAAGCCATGCGTATTGGCTTAAGAGGAGATACTTTTGAATTATATCTTGATAAATAATCAACAAATGAAATCCTTTGGCTTGATTGGATTCCCGCTTGGTCATTCTTTCTCCAAAAAGTATTTTGACAATAAATTTATAAAAGAATCAATTCCAAATTGCACTTTTGAATTATTCCCCATGGAAGATCTTTCAAGTTTTATAACTTTGAAAGAATCGAATTCAACATTGTCAGGCCTTGCCGTGACCATCCCATTTAAAGAACAAATAATCCCTTATTTAGACTCACTAGATAATGTTGCCAGTGCTGTTGGAGCAGTCAATTGCATTAAAATTAATCAAGGGAAATATATAGGCTATAATACAGATGTTATTGGATTTGAGCTTTCGTTTGTCCCTTTTCGTGAAACACACCAAACTAAAGCACTTATTTTAGGGTCAGGAGGCGTATCGAAGGCTGTACAATACGTCTTTAAAAAAATAGGGATTGAGTATGCTATAGTTGGCAGAAAGGAGTTGTTACAGGAAAATATAATTTCTTATTCAGCCATAGATGCATCAATGATTCAATCGCATCAGGTAATTATTAATTGCACACCAATTGGCTCTTATCCTTTTCAGGAAGAAAAACCTTTATTGCCTTATGAATATATCAGCAAGCATCATTTGTTGTTTGATATGGGGTACAATCCGGATAATTCATTGTTTTTACAAGAGGGACAAAAAGTGGGAGCTGTTACTAAAAATGGGCTGGATATGCTAATGATACAAGCCGAAGAAAATTGGAAAATCTGGAACAGTTAATAATTATCCGAGTAAGATGCTTTTAAATACAGCAGGAATTGGGGATATTTTTTTTACACTATAATCATAAAATACAATCCCTGTTTTGGCTTTTGCAATTGTAAGAGTTGTGTTGTTTCTATTAGTTGTAATGGAATAATACAATTCAAAGCCTGCAGTTGAAATTTCACCAACAGAAAGTTGAATGTTTAATACATCTCCATAAAAGGATTCGTTCAGGTAGTTGACACCCAGTTCATTCATGATAATGGAAGAGCCTTCAATATCTAATTCGGAATAACCTAATTGATTCAGCCATTGAACCCTGGCTTCATGCAGTAAGCTAATAAGAGAATCATTTCCAACATGATTTCCGTAATTGATATCTGTAATGCGAACAGGTATTTCAATGGAAGTGATTGTATTGCCTGGTATTATTATTTTAATTCTTGCCATAATGTGTAGTTAAAAAATCGATGAATTGAATGGTTGCTTTTTTTCGATGGCTGAAAATATTTTTTTCTTCCATAGTCATTTCTGCAAAACTTAGAGTGCTTCCATCAGGGATAAAAACGGAATCATAGCCAAAGCCATTCAAGCCTTTTTCTTCTTTTGTAATAACACCTTTACAAATTCCAGTAAACTGATATTCTTGGCCATTTAAAATTAATGAAATCACTGTTTTAAATTGAGCTTCACGCGACTCTGTATTATTTAATTGTTCTAACAGTTTGGCAATATTTTTTTTATTGTCGCATTCGTCTCCAGCATATCTGGCGCTTTTTACACCAGGTTCTCCATTTAATGAAAACACCTCAAGCCCAGTATCTTCGCTGAAACAAGATTCCTTTGTTAGGGAGTAAATAAAAGTAGATTTTGCGCGGGCATTTTCTTCCAATGTATCGTATGGCTCTTCAATATCAACAAGGATGCCTGCTTCTTGTAAACCGCAAACAACAAATCGATTATTTAATATTGATCTTACCTCTTCAACTTTATTTTTATTATTTGTAGCAAAGATTATTTTGTTCATGAGTGCTCTTGTTAAATCGAAAATATTTTTTTCAAACACATCCAAAGTGCTTTCTTTTTGTCTACATCATTGGATAATATTTCTAGGTTTGGAGCATTGATGCAAGAAATATGTTGATGCTGTTCAATGGTTAAAGATGTGTTTGAAAAAGGCAATTGAGTATTATTATCAGATATTCCAAATGAAAGGATATTGTTGGGCGCCAATTGATCTATGATATTCTGGAAGGTAATCTCCTGTTGATGATGTATATTAAGAATGCCCACATCTGCTATTGTTAGTTTGCAAGCAGATAGGACCCCAGTTAAAAACTGCAAATCCTTTTCATTTAAGTGGACTGCATCCGCGTCGTTAACTAATATTAAGATGTTTTTCATATAACTGCCTAAAAAACGAATACTTTCCGATTGCAAAGAAATTGGTTTTATTTGCTCTTCATCTAATACTACCAATGAATCTTTGTATAATTCAGGTATTATTTTAAGTGGTATTTGAAATTTGTCTAAACTCATAAATAGGGGTATAATAGGCAGTAATTTTTTGTTTCTTTGCAGTAAAATTAATGAATATGATTGCAGCTGACGATATAAATATTTCCAGGGTTAAAAACAGTAAACTAAAGGATGTCAATCTGGAGAATATACCTTTTGGTAAATATTTTACTGATCACATGCTGGAAGTGGATTACGAAAATGGCGAATGGAAAACACCTGAAATAAAGCCTTATCAACCATTGATGATAGACCCTTCTTTAGCTGCTTTGCATTACGGGCAAGCTATTTTTGAAGGGATCAAAGCTTATAAAAGTCCCTCAGGAGAGGCTTTTGTTTTCAGGCCGCTGGATAATTTTAAGCGATTTAATATTTCGGCAGAAAGAATGCAGATGCCTACGATTCCGGAGCATATTTTTATGGATGGGCTTCGTGCATTAATTGACTTAGACAGAGATTGGATTCCAAGCCAGGAAGATCATTCTTTATATATTCGTCCTTTCATGTTCAGTACTGATGAGCTAATTGGGGTAAAGCCTAGTGAAAAGTACAAGTTCATGATAATATTAAGTCCAACGGGGCCTTACTATAATACTCCCATGCGTATTTATGTTGAAGAGCAATATGTGAGAGCTGTTCCAGGGGGTGTGGGATATGCCAAAGCAGCAGGAAATTATGGGGCGGCTATGTATGCAACAGCTCAAGCAAAATTGAAAGGATACGATCAGGTTTTATGGACAGATGCATACGAACATAAGTATGTACAAGAGTGTGGTACAATGAATGTATTTTTTATAATAGGAGACAAAGCAATTACGCCTGACTTAGGTGCAGGAACAATATTGGCGGGAGTTACAAGGGATAGTGTTATGACGATGCTTAAAGAATTGGGGTTGACAATCGAGGAGAGAAGTTTGAGTATTGATGAAATTATTGATGCACATAAAGCAGGCTTATTACACGAAGTGTTTGGAACAGGAACCGCAGCTACCATTTCAATGATAAAAGAGTTAAGATATAAGGATTATGTAATGGAGTTTGATGTGGACAATTTAAAAATTGCACCATCGGTAAAAAGTCGATTAAATCACATTCGGTACGGTACTGCCCCAGATAATTATGGATGGATGGTAAAAATTTAAGGAATAAAGTCATAAAAATCCTTTCGAAAGCGCCTGAAATAGGCATTTTTAAAGAAATGTTGATAAAAATTACATTTTATCCCATATTTTTTTTCATTTTTAAATGTATTTGGTTACCTTTGCCGTCCAAAAAATAAAGGTCTATAAATGCCTACAATACAACAATTAGTAAGAAAAGGAAGAGAAATTATCAAGTCTAAGAGTAAATCTAGAGCTTTAGATAGTTGTCCTCAACGTCGTGGTGTATGTACGAGAGTATATACTACAACCCCAAAGAAACCGAATTCAGCGTTACGTAAAGTTGCTAAGGTTCGTTTGACTAACAAGATAGAGGTGATTGCCTATATCCCAGGTGAAGGTCATAACTTACAAGAGCACTCTATTGTGTTGATACGTGGTGGAAGGGTAAAAGACTTGCCAGGTGTTCGTTATCATATCGTTCGCGGTAGTTTAGATACTGCTGGTGTAAAGGATCGTAAGCAAAGCCGTAGCAAGTATGGTACTAAGAAAGAAAAAGCTAAAAAATAATTTTTATAAAGAACGAAGTCATTTGTTTGACGAAAAATAACAACAATGCGTAAAACACAACCGAAGAAAATTCCATTAGCACCAGATCCAAAGTTTAACGACAAATTGGTTACAAGATTTGTAAATAATCTTATGTGGGAAGGTAAAAAAAGCGGAGCATATAATATTTTTTATGAGTCCTTAGAGAAGGTAGCTAAAATAACTGGGGAAGATGGTTATGAAATCTGGAAAAAAGCATTAACTAATATCACTCCAGGCGTTGAAGTTCGTAGCCGGAGAATAGGAGGAGCTACTTTTCAAATTCCGGCAGAAGTTCGTCCGGATAGAAAAATATCCTTGAGTATCAAATGGATGGTTAGATATAGTCGCGAAAGAAATGGTCGTAGTATGGCAGATAAATTAGCTAATGAAATAGTTGCAGCAAGCAAAGGGGAAGGTGCCGCTTTTAAAAAGAAAGAAGATACCCATAGAATGGCTGAAGCTAATAAAGCATTTGCTCATTTCAGAGTATAATAGAAAGTAAATATTTTTCAAAAGCCGTTCAACACAATTGAGCGGCTTTTTTAATTTCCTGATTTTTCCAGCGGGTCGCTTGTCTTTATATTCGTAGATGAGTCATCTGTTTTTGGAATGGTATTATTCTTCTCTTCTGATGTTGTTTGAGTTATATTTTCAGGGTTTATGATTGTAGATGTATTATTGCTATTTGTTGTCGCAGATTCATTATTATTTAGATTCGATTGTATTCGCTCTGCATCTTCATCAGTCGATTCTATTTGCTTTTGTTTTTTACTCTGTTCAATTCTTTGGGTATTTATAGAATCTTTTAGTTTTTTATTATAAGCATCTGAGTTGGCTTTGTCATTATCTACTTTTGCTTTGGCATGTTGAATAACAAAATATAATTCCTTAGTTGCTAATTTTTGATTGGTAGCTTGTATTATTTCTATAAAATCTCCTTTCTTATTCCAGTTTGTTTCTTTTTTAGTAATGTCGTAACCTATGTTTTTTGTAAAATATTCACCATCGGCTAAATTCAATGCATAGATCGGGGTTTCCGGGGTTTTGCCGCTTCCACTATAGATCATAGCATCCATTATTTTCATGTGTTGTTTCATATAATGATTTGCCGAATCTTTCATATTCAGGCTATTGTATGCAATGGTAATTTGCTGTAAGGCCATCAAGTTTAAGGGATGTTTTGCAAGGAATTTTTTTGCTAATTGAATAGCGATTGTGTAATTAGAATTGGTTACCAAATTGCAAATCTCTTTTTCTTTCAATAAATCATCCAATGGTTTAAAATCTGGCTTATCCGTATATCCAATCATTAATACTAAGGCATCTTCACTAGAAAGGGTGGAGTCGTTAGTCAAAAATTTATACAGCAACTTATTGTAATACAAATCGCTTTCGTTGTCTTTCGTGTATTCTAAGAACCTATTAAAATCACGTTGATAGTTAAAATCCAAATGAGGGGTAGATTGTGAAAATGTCAGCGATGTAAAAGAAAAACTAATCAGCAGGCTTAATATTTTTTTGTTCATTGGTCTCTTAGGTTAATATAACAAATTAATTTTATGGTTCTTTTACAAAAATATAGGTTTATAAGTGTAAAAAAAGCACCGTTTCCTTTGAAATAAAGCTAATTTTTGTTATTTTTGCGGCGCTATAAGATTCTGCATGTTTATGGGCACGAACTATTTAGCATACAATGAGAGCATAATTTACCATATAAAAATGAATTGAATAGTCCTTCAATTCTTCTCCAGCATTTCTTTACGCTGCAAAAAAAATCAACAAACTATTTTAATAAATTAAAAAACAAAAACCAACAAGATGTCAGATTTACGTTATCAACGAAACTTTGGTATTGCAGCACATATTGATGCTGGAAAGACCACTACAACCGAACGTATTTTATACTATACTGGTGTAAATCACAAAATCGGAGAGGTACACGAAGGTGCCGCAACAATGGATTGGATGGCTCAAGAACAAGAAAGAGGTATTACCATTACTTCAGCAGCTACCACTTGTTTTTGGAATTTTCCAACAGTACAAGGAGTTAAAAATGCTGATACCAAGCAATTCAAATTTAATATCATTGATACCCCAGGTCACGTGGATTTTACGGTAGAAGTAGAACGTTCTCTTCGTGTATTAGATGGTTTATTAGCTTTATTCTGCGCTGTTTCTGGTGTAGAGCCTCAGTCAGAAACAGTTTGGCGTCAGGCAAATCGTTATAAAGTTCCACGTATTGGATTCGTAAATAAAATGGATCGTAGTGGTGCCGATTTCTTGAATGTTGTAAAACAAGTAAGAGAAATGCTAGGTGCTAAAGCCGTTCCTTTGCAATTACCCATAGGTGCAGAAGATGATTTCAAAGGAGTGGTTGATTTAATCACCATGAAAGGAATGGTTTGGGATGATTCAACTCAAGGGATGACTTATCAAGAAGTGCCTATCCCTGCTGATATGATTGATGAGGTAAACGAATGGAGGCAGCATCTTGTAGAAGCAGTTGCTGAATACGATGACAAACTTTTGGAAAAATTCTTTGATGATCCAAATAGTATTACCGAAAATGAAATGCATGAAGCCATTCGTAAAGCGGTAATTGATATTTCTATTATTCCAATGATGTGTGGTTCTTCTTTCAAAAATAAAGGAGTACAAACAGCACTTGATGCTATTTGCCGTTACTTGCCGGGTCCACTAGATATCGAAGCTGTTTCTGGTGTTAATCCAGATAATGGAGATGAAATAAAACGTAAGGCTGATGCAAAAGAACCATTTGCGGCATTGGCTTTCAAAATTATGACAGATCCCTTTGTTGGACGTTTGGCATTTTTTAGAGCTTATAGCGGTCATTTAGATGCAGGGTCATATGTATTAAATACAAGAACAGGAAAGAAAGAGCGTATTAGTCGTATTATGCAAATGCATGCTAACAAACAAAATCCAATAGATTTTATTGAAGCTGGAGATATTGGCGCTGGGGTTGGATTTAAAGATATTAAAACAGGAGACACTTTGTGCGATGAGAATCATCCAATTGTATTAGAAGCGATGACTTTCCCTGAACCGGTAATATCAATTGCTGTTGAACCAAAAACACAGGCCGACGTTGATAAAATGGGAATGGCGATTGCAAAGTTGGTAGAAGAAGATCCTACATTACGTGTACGTACAGACGAAGAGACTGGTCAAACAATATTGAGTGGAATGGGAGAGTTGCATTTGGAAATTATTGTGGATAGGATGAAGCGTGAATTTAAGGTAGAAATAAATCAAGGTGCTCCAATGGTGGCGTACAAAGAAGCATTTAAGACTACCGTTCAACACAGAGAAACGTACAAAAAACAAACGGGTGGTAGAGGTAAATTTGGTGATATTGCATTCGAAATAGGACCAGCTGATGAAGATTGGTTAAAAGAAAATCCATTAGGCGGATTACAGTTCGTTAATGAGATTTTTGGAGGAAGTATTCCAAAAGAATTTATTGCACCAATCATCAAAGGATTCTCTTCAAGTATGTCTACAGGAGTACTTGCCGGTTATCCAATAGTTGATATGAAAGTAAGGGTGTTTGATGGTAGTTACCATGATGTGGATTCTGACGCAATTTCTTTTGAATTGTGTGCTAAGCAAGGATATCGTGAAGCAGGACGTAAAGCAAAGCCAGTATTACTAGAGCCAATAATGAAAGTAGAAGTGTTAACTCCAGACCAATACATGGGGGATGTTACAGGCGATTTAAATAGACGTCGCGGTATGTTGGAAGGTATGGATAGCAAACATGGTGTACAAGTAATTAAAGCGAAAGTTCCATTGAGCGAAATGTTTGGTTATGTAACACAATTGCGTTCACTTTCAAGTGGCCGTGCTACTTCAACGATGGAATTTAGTCATTATGCACCTGCTCCAAATAACGTTGCAGAAGAAGTTATAGCTAAATCTAAAGGCAAAATGAAATCAGAAGAGTAATGCTCCTGCTGATAATTCAGATAATAAAAAAAGCTCCGTTCGAAAGAATGGAGCTTTTTTATAAGCGTTGTTTTGTTTGTGAGAAATCGGGTAGCCTATTTCTTGATAAATGTAATGATTGTATTCAGTAACTCTTCTGCAATAGGTAATTTCGGGTTGCTGTAGCTTTTTATATTTGCTTCCTTATCATCATACGGCACCATTTTTAATACATGGTTCATTCCTTTAATGATGTTAATTTGGGCATCCTTTTTTGCGGAGGATAGTAATTCAGCATCTTTTACTGAAACCTGAATATCATTGTCTCCTTGAATAATTAATACAGGTATTGTTAATTTAGTAACTTCTATCTGCGGGTTATATGTAAACCAGCTTATCAAATAAGGCTGCACACTTGGCCTGAATAACGCTGCTAACATGGGGTCGGGATCGCTAACGGGAATGCCTGCACTTAAGCTATCCAAAATCGGGAAAGCTAACTCCTTTATGGCATCAGGTTGATTCTCTAGTTGTTCTCTAATGGTTTCATCGGCTTTGTTTCCTGGTCCAGCAATGGAAATATATTTCGACACGTTTTTTGTAGCAGCTATCATTCCTAGTAAAGAGCCTTCGCTATGTCCGGCAATAATGATTTGATTGAATCGGTTATCTTTTTTTAATAAAGACACCCAATCTTTGGCATCATTGAAATAATTATCAAATCTTAATTCGGCTTCCTCATGCATGGCTTTTGCGCTTGCTGCAATGCCCCGTTTGTCATAACGCAAAGATGCAATACCTGCGTCTGCTAGTCCAAAGGCTAATTGCTGTAAACTGTTGTTTTTCATCATAGGGTTATTTCCATTTCTGTCTGTTGGTCCCGATCCTGCGATTATTAATACGACTGGACCTTTCGAGAAATTTAAAGGTGTGGTGAGCGTGCCAAAGATATTCCCTGTAGTGGTTTTAAGGACGATTGGTGACTGAATAAAATTTGTATCAATATTTTTTTCTGCAAAAACCTGAATGGTAAGAAGAAAAAGGGGTAGTAACAGTAGTTTACGCATAAGTTATTTTGAAATAAAGTTAGTGAATAAGAAAGCAACTTTTAACACAATAAACAGTGTTGTAATAAACAAGGCTATTTCACAGAGTTGATAACAGTATTTTCTCATTGGTTATTAGTCGAATCATCTTCTTTCTCGTATTTGTTTATGTCATCTTCGTAAATTATATGAATGATATCAATATTGAAAATATTGTGGTTATTGAAATTAAAACAGCCTCGGCAATAGCTTCATTTGATCGCTTAAATGAACAATGGAAAGGTTTATGGAGAGATAAAACTAAAAACAGGCAACCAGAAATAGATGCGGCAGCGCTTTATCAATCAAAGTCGGGTACTATGGCAGAGTTTTCGAAAATTGTTTGTATATGTGTTGGATATTTTGATAATCAGGCCAATCATTTATTTAAAGTAAAATCTTTCTATGGGTACGAAGAAAAAAGTATTTTAAATGATTTCGTTTTTTTCTTGGATAAAATAGCTGATGAAAAAAAAGGTTTTTCTTTCGCGGGGCATAATATTAAAGAGTTTGACATTCCATTTATTTCCAGAAGGCTGCTAGTAAATGGTTTCAAAATCCCCAAATACCTGGATTTTCAAAATAAGAAACCCTGGGAAATAAGTATTGTTGACACTTTTCAATATTGGCGATTTGGAGAGTATAACAACTTCACTTCCTTGAAGTTATTAGCCAATGTATTGAAAGTGCCTTTCTATGATGGAGGTATAGAAGGCAAAAATACAGGATTGTTTTTTTGGGAAGAAGCCCCTATACAAAGAGAACTTAATATATTGAAAATTGCCGAATATGCTGCTAGAAACGTTGCAACTATCGTTAATATTCTACTTAGATGTAGCCAAAAGGAAATGCTCAATAATTCCGATATTGTTTATGATATTTAAACTTAAGTATCTAAATTAGATTTTATTAGCAGGATTGAATATCTCATCTAGAATGCTCGCCAATCTTAATCCGCCAACAACCAATTGTTTTTTTATTATAGAAATATTGTTATCGATGTATGCTTTATCCATGTAGTTGTTTTCAAATCCATAAACCTTGTCTAAATAGGAACGAGACTGATACATCCACTTCAATTCATTTATTTTTTTTATTTCTGCAATATCTCCGCTTGACATTGATTTACAATAATTCAAACAAGTGTCTAAATTTATTTTTTTGTATTCTAAAATCTGTGTATCCCAAATACTATGCAAATTTCCAGAAACATAATCCGATTTTATTTCTATGGTATTTCCACCCTTGTCTATTGCATATCCAGTATGTAAAGGCTGGTGAAGGTCTCCCACAAGATGAAAAATTAACAACAGACGATATCTTACTTCTTTTTTAGACATGCCGCTGTTTTTATAACCCCTTAGTTCTACAATACTAGAATGTAAAACTGAAAGTATATTTCTTTCTGAAGAAGGTACATATTCCTCTCCTTTGTCAATATCTAGATAATGCCATTTGCGCATGTAATTATAATAGCTATTGCTTTTTTCTGTATCCATCCAATTGGCGGCTTCTTCTATGCTCAAATTGCCAAGATATTGTTTTACAATTTTTTGCGTGGGTTCATCTAAGAAATTAAAGGCTATTTCTGCCACCAACGAATGGCCAGTTTTACCCCAAGCCAAGCATCTATTTGTTGCAGGTAACATAAATAGTATAACGAGTATAAATGTGATTATTTTCCTATTCATTTTAGTGTAATTTTAAACGAAGCTACAGATTTTAGTCTAACTTATAATTGACAATAAAATTTCAATTATGTTAATTAATGATATTGGTCGTTTTTTTTGTTGTTTTATAAGTAAAAATCTTACTTTGCATCTCTTTAATACAATTTGTCAAATGAATAATTTAAAAACACAATTGTTTGCTGTACTGATTTTGTTGGGTTTTTCAGCAACCGTTTCTGCTCAAATCACCAAGGAAGTAAAATCATCTTCAGCGATATCATCCGACACTTCAATAAATGAAGAAGGTAAAGAAAATGTATTGGACAATATTCCTATTGTGTCATTAGATGAAAATGATGATCAGGATGGAAGTGCTCAAAATATTTCGGGGCAATTAAATTTGGGAAGAAATCCTTTCATCAATGCAGCTTCTTACAATTTTAATGTTGTTAGATTTCGTATGCGCGGATATGATGCTGATCAATTTAATACATTCATGAATGGAGCCCCTATGGAAAATCTGGATAATGGGTTTACTCCTTATGGTTTATGGGGTGGATTAAATGATGTACTTCGCAATAAGCAAAACGCTTACGGACTTCAATCAAATAAATTCAGTTTTGGATCAATAGGAGGTGCTACATCTATCGATTCACGTGCTTCTAAGCAAAGAAAGCAAACTTCTATTGGATATTCATTGTCTAACAGGAATTATGTACATCGTTTTGGATACACTCACTCTACTGGATTAAATGCAAAAGGATGGGCGTTTAGTTTTTCTGGCTCACGTAGATGGGCAGACGAAGGTTTTACAGATGGAACTTTTTATGATGGATGGTCTGGCTATTTAGGAGTAGACAAAAAAATAAATTCAAATCACTTATTATCTTTCGTTGCTTTTGCCACTCCAACAACCAGCGGCCGTCAAGGGTCTTCTGTTCAGGAAATGCTGGATATCGCAGGAACAAATTTTTATAATCCTTATTGGGGCTATCAAAATGGCGTTAAAAGAAATTCAAGTATAGCAAAATCTTTTCAGCCCATTGGTATATTTAGCCATGAATGGAAAATTAAAAAATCAACTACGGTAACTTCTGCAATCTCATATACTACCGGCGACAGAAGTACTACAGGATTAGATTGGTATAATGCAGCTGATCCAAGACCAGATTATTATCGTTATCTACCAAGCTATCAGGAAGATCCAATATTGAAACAAAGATTGTATGATGAATTATCAACTAATATTAACAAACGTCAGATAAACTGGGACGCATTATATGGAGCTAATTATGGCAGTTATGAAACTATTCATAATGTAGATGGCATTTCAGGAAATGATGTTTCTGGAAAAAGATCTTTATATATTATCGAAGAAAGAGTAACGAATACTACTAAAATGAATGCGAATACTACTTTTACTACAGTTATAAGCAAGCATTTAGATATAACTGGAGGGTTAACTTATGAAAGTCAAAAAAATAATTACTACAAAAAAGTCAATGATTTATTGGGGGGTGATTTTTACGTAGATCTTAATCAATTTGCAGAAAGAAACTTTCCTACAAATCCAAATGCCGGGCAAAATGATGTAAATAATCCAAATAGAATCGTTAAGCAAGGAGATAGGCTAGGATATAATTATGATATAGACATAAAGAGAGTATCAGCCTGGGGACAAGCGAATGTTAAATTAAGGGGCGCAGATTTCTTCGTTGGGTTTGAAAAATCAAATACAACTTTTTGGAGAGTAGGAAATGTAAAGTCTGGCCTGTTTCTTGATAATTCATATGGTAAATCAGCAGAGCATCCCTTTTATAATTACGCCGCAAAAGCAGGCATGAGTATCAGGATTGCGAAGATGAATTATTTTTTTATGAATGCACGTATGGAAACAAGAGCACCATTTTTTGATAATGCTTACTTAGCTCCTAGAACAAGAGACTTTATTCAAAATGGTTTAAAGAATGAAGAAATTTCTTCTGGCGAATTTGGTTATGCATTGATTGCCCCAACTGTTAAATTTAGAGCAACAGGATATTATACAACTTTCAAAAACCAAGCGAATGTGCTTACTTTTTACAATGATCAATTGAGAACATTTGTAAACTACGCTTTAAATAATATCGGTAAAGAACACATGGGCGTAGAATTAGGTACCGAAGTTATTTTGTATAAATCTTTAACGGCTAATGGTGCTGCAGCCATTGGAAAATACAGGTACAGCACAAGACAATCTGCTACCATTACTTCAGACAATAACTCTGAGGTTTTAGCAGAAGATCAGCTGGTTTATTCAAAAAATTATTATGTACCTACACCGCAACAAGCATATAATGTAGGATTGAATTATCGTTCTCCAAAATATTGGTATGTGAATCTTAATTATAACTTCTTTGATGATATGTGGCTTGATTTTAATCCACTGCGCAGAACTAGTGAAGCGGTGAATGGAATTGACCCAACTTCTAAATTATGGAGTGATATTGTTGATCAAACAAAACTAAAGCCTCAGCATACACTTGATTTATTTGCCGGGTATTCTTGGCTGATGAATACCAAATTTAAATCTTTAGGTAAAAGAACATTCTTGGTGTTTAATGTAGGGGTAAATAATTTATTAAACAATACCAATATTGTTTCTGGCGGATACGAACAATTGAGATTTGATTTTGCAGAAAAGAATATCAATAAATTCCCGGCTAAAAAATTCTATGCTTACGGAACAAATTTTTCAACTAGTATAACTTTAAGATTCTAATAAAAATAAAAACAAATAAAAATAAAAATAAATCATGATCAAAATTCAACAACTTTTCTCTGCGCTTATCATTGTGTTAGTGTTGGGTGGTGCCCTCTCTTGTAAAAAAACATTTGATGCTCCTCCGGGCCCTTCTGATGATTTAAATATTGTTGCAAACACTACTATTCAGGTGCTTAAATCCCGCCATACGGTTGCATCACAAATTGATGTAATCGGCGATGATATTATTATTTGTGGAATAGTTTCTGCAAATGATAAAAGCGGCAATTTCTATAAGCAATTATTTATACAAGACACTTCTGGGGCGATGCAGATAATGATCGATGCAACCAGTTTATATGCAACATATCCAGTAGGACGTAGGGTATATGTAAAATGTAAAGGCCTTGCTTTGTCTGATTATAAAGGCAACATGCAACTGGGTATAAAAGCGGATGTAGGTGGTGTGCCAAGTGTTCAAGGTATTCCGGGGGCATTGGTAGGTCAATATATATTGGGTGGGTCTATTAATAATCCTGTGGAACCAATTGTTGTTACGCTGAATCAATTATCAACGTCAATGTCTGATAGATATATCAACGCATTGGTGAAGCTAGAAGATTTTGAATTTGATGTAACCAATGTTACTTACTCTGATACATCAAGTTATAAAAGTACCGTAAATAGAACTTTTTCAAAAGGTTGTGGCAGTAAAGAAAGCTCAATAATTCGTACAAGTGCTTATGCTAATTTTGCCGCACAAACATTACCAAATGGCCATGGTAGCATTACAGCAGTGTACACAGTGTATACTACTACTAAGCAATTTATTATTAGAGATACAACGGATGTTCAGTTTAATGCTCCTCGCTGTGTTATTCAACCGCCTTCTGCATCAAGTCATATTTCTATTCGTCAATTAAGAAGTCGCTATATTTCATCACCCGGAACTAAAATAACGGATTCTGTATCTATTAGTGGAATTGTTATTTCTGACGCAGCTAATGGTAATTTGTCTACTGGATCGGTGGTCATTCAAGATGGTGATAATGGAATCAATGTTTACTTTGGGCCTGTTACCTCCGTTGGAATAAACGTAGGAGATTCTATCAGCTTCTATATTGTTGGAGATTCACTAAAATTATATAAAGGAGCCATGGAATTAGACGCTTACGGCACTGCACCTTCTATAATTGCTACAGGAAGATCAGTAACCCCAAGAGTAAAAACAATAAATGAAATAAATGCTGCCCTAACTCGTCCGCTTGGAGATCCTTTGAATTTTGAGTATACTTTAGTAAAAATACTTAATGCAACGGCCACACCTGCTGGAACGTTTTCAGGCAATAAAACACTTACAGATGGGTCGAGTAGTCCTAACACAATGACTTTGTATACAAAGTCAACAGCTACTTTTGCTGGACAAACAATGCCTACTGTTGCCAGTAGCTGGATAGGATACCCTAGCAAGTACAATACCACTATTGAGTTGCAAATGAGGAGTGCTGCTGACGTACAATAGTGAATAAAAAAATAATATCATAGGAATAATAATTTATTTTTCTATAAATTGTGTAGTAACTTTAATAAAATAAAAAAAACGTTCAAAATTTAAAATTATGAGAAAAATATTTACACTCGTTTTAGTACTCTCGTCGTTATTTTCTTTTTCACAAGATGTAGTGATAAGTCAGGTATATGGTGGGGGTGGTTCTGCTTCTGGAACATATAATGCAGATTATGTGGAGCTCCATAATAGAGGCAATTCTATAGCCGATATTTCTGGATATCAAATTATGTATGGGTCTTCTGGGGTAGGCAGTAGTGGGTTATTAGGGTCAAGCGCAACTAATATTTTTACCTTCCCTGCATCTACAACAATACCGGCTGGTGGATATATATTACTTGCAACAACTGCTGGTACTGGTCTTGCTAATCTTCCAATTTCTGCTGATTTTACATTTACATTAACCATTAGTGGAACTAATGGAAAAGTTGCATTTGGAACTGCTGCAATGGTTGCAAATACAAATTATGTAGGACAGCCTTCAAATACTGTATTAGATTTTATTGGATATGGAACAGCTAATGAGCATGAGGGAACTGCTTCTGCAGCTCTTTCGGCAACAACTGCTGCATTGCGTAATAGCAATGGATGTGATGACAGTAACAATAATTTAAATGACTTTACGGTGGGCACACCTGTTCCAAGAAATAGCGCTACCCCAATTCTTATTTGTGGCGTTACTCCATCATTAACTGCTACTACATTGGCTTCATTTGGAGGAGTTTGTTCATCAAGTTCATCAAGTTTTAATTCTTTTGTTATTACTGGAACTAATTTAACTATAGCTAATATAACTGTAGGCCCTCTTAATGGATATACATTCTCTAGTAATGCTTCTAGTGGATACGGTTCAACTTTGAATATTACACATGCAGCGGGAACGACTCTGGATAGCGTATTTGTAATATTTACTCCAGGTCAGGCTGGTACTTTTAATGGGAATATTCCTGTTGTAGGAGGAGGTGCTTCTTCAATAAATGTTGCAGCTACAGGAATCGGTTTAGATAGAGATTCTGCTGTTACAGATTTGCCAATTAATACAACTGCATCAGGTGCTACAATGGTTGCATCAATTCTTCAAGGATGTACAACACAATCAGCTTATGGTTTTAAATATAGCTTAGAAAACAATTTTGACCCTAGCCTAGAAGATTCTATGGTTTCAGCAACTAATTTAAGTGGTGCTGATTATTCTTATGATCTTACAGGATTACAGGCATCTACTAGATATTATTATGTGGCATATGTAGTTGTTGGTTCTGACACTATTTATGGAGCACAAAAGTTCATTTTCACATTGTCAGTTTTAGCTATCCCAACTGTATTTACTGAAGAAAGCGATAATATAACTTCATATTCAGCCATTTTGCATGGTAGATTTATCAATACTGATTGTGCTATTTTTACAATTTCTAATGTTGGTATCGAGTATAGTCCTAATCCATTATTTAAGTATGGTACTGGTACTAAAGCTCAACCAAATGAGTTGAATAATAATAATAGTGATTTCAGTAGTGCAGTTTCAGGATTAAAGCAAAATACAGTTTATTACTACAGATCATATGTAAGATCAACTTGTAATGACAGCATCGTTTATGGCGATCTTAAATATTTCAAAACATTGTCTATCCCTACTGGATTAACAGTAAGCGCTAATCCATTGAAGAGAGGCGGAAATGTACATTATACATTAAGCGGCATGAAGCCTGGTCATTATGAAATCAAATTGATAAATGGTCAAGGTCAATTAGTATTACAAAAAGAAAAAATTCTACAAGAAGAATTTATGGATGCAAATTTCATCCTTCCAGGTAATATTACTCCAGGATTATACTTTTTCCAAGTAGCAAGTCCAGAGTTTAGAATACAAAAACAAGTATTAGTTCAATAATATTTGCCAATAATTTTTATAGAAGGGAGCAGCATTTGTTGCTCCCTTTTTGTTTGTGGTAATGAAAAAAGTGTCATCATGACAGCAAAGCTTCATTGGTATTGAATTTGAATAGTATATACAAAATAATTTTATATGCAAAAAGGAAGTATTAGAGTACAAACGGAGAACATTTTCCCAATCATTAAGAAATTTCTTTATAGTGAGCATGACATTTTTATCAGAGAACTTGTCAGTAATGCAGTAGACGCCACCCAAAAAATAAAAACACTCTCTTCTATAGGAGAAATGAAAGGGGAGCTGGGAGAATTGAGAATTGATATTGATATTAATAAGGACAATAAAACGCTTACTATTTCAGACAGGGGAATTGGGATGACAGAGGAAGAAGTGGATAAATATCTCAATCAGGTCGCTTTTAGTGGGGCAGAGGAATTTTTAGAAAAGTACAAAGGTCAAAACGAAGCCAATATAATTGGCCATTTTGGATTGGGATTTTACAGCTCATTTATGGTGAGTGCTAAAGTAGAAGTGATAACCAAGAGTTTTAAAGAAAACCAGTCACCAGTAAGATGGGAATGTGATGGTAGTCCCGAATTTATTTTAGAAGAAACCAACAAAGAAAACAGAGGTACTTCTATCGTAATGCATTTGAATGATGAGAGTTTAGAGTTTCTGGAGCCAGAGAGAATAAGAACGGTGTTGCAAAAGTTTTGCAAATTTCTTCCAGTGCCTATATTTTTCGAGGATAAGCAAATAAACAATCCGGCACCTGCCTGGACTAAAAAGCCGTCAGAATTAACCACAGAAGATTATCAAGGGTTTTATAAAGAATTGTATCCATTTAGTGAAGCGCCATTATTCTGGATTCATTTGAATGTAGACTATCCATTTAATTTAACGGGCATATTGTATTTCCCAAAAATCAAACAGAGCTATGAAATTCAAAAGGACAAAATACAATTGTACAGTAATCAGGTATTTGTTACCGATGAAGTAAAAGATATTGTACCTGAATTTTTAATGTTGTTGCATGGTGTGATTGATAGTCCGGATATTCCTTTAAACGTAAGCAGGAGTTACTTGCAAGGAGATCCGAATGTAAGAAAAATAAATGCGCACATTACTAAAAAAGTAGCAGATAAATTAGAAGAAATATTTATCCAGGACAGAAAATCGTTTGAAGAAAAGTGGGAAAGCTTAGGGTTGTTCGTGAAGTATGGTATGATGACGGACGATAAGTTTTTAGAAAAAGCCAATAAGTTTTTTGTGATGGAAGATACCAGTGGTAAGTTTTATACCAGTGATGAATACAAGATGGCCACAGAAACACTTCAGAAAAACAAGGAAGGTAAAAATGTGATTTTGTATACCACCAATCCAATACAGCAAGATGCTTTTATTCAACAAGCCAATAAGCGCGGGTATGTTGTAGTGAAGATGGAAACATTGGTAGATGCTTCTTTCATCAATACGATTGAAATGAAAATGGAAAACACGCAGTTTGTGCGGGTAGATTCAGACATTACGGATAATTTAATAGACAAAACAGAAAATACGGAATGTGTACTTTCAAAAGCAGATACCGAAAAATTAAAAGCGATGTTTGATAAGCCATTAGAAGGGATGCATTTAAATGTAGAGGTAAAGGGATTGGGTGATGGTGCGGTACCGGTTACGGCTACTCGTCCAGAGTTGATGAGAAGAATGAAGGATATGGCTTCGATGGGCGGAGGAATGTCGGCCTGGTATGCAAATATGCCGGATGAGGTTAATTTAACAGTTAATGGAAATCATCCAATATTTACAAATATCTTGGCGGAAAAAGATAAAGAAAAGCAGGAGAAGCTAGTGAATAATTTATCAGATTTGGCATTATTATCGCAGGGATTATTAAGCGGAAATAATTTAACAAGCTTCATCAATAGAAGTGTAGAGCTAATGGAGTCGAAGTAAATAATACCTTAAAAAAAGAAATGGCCCGATTTATTCGGGCTTTTTTTATGCACTTAATTTGCAGTCGATCACATTAAGTTGAATGCTAGTATTTCCGTTGAATTCATTTTCTTCAATAGTAAAAACGAGGTCAAGTGGCAGTTTACTTTGCAAGAGATTGAATTTGTCGGGCATGTTAAATCCTATGCCACTAAGCCTTTTGTTATGTTGGGTTACATCAAATTTCACATGCTTTTCTTTTAATAATTTGGAATAGCCAGTATCGGTAACATTTTTAGCTATAAAAATGGGCTTCATATTATCTGGTCCAAAAGGCTCCATTTGGGCTATAATATTAAAAAGCGAGAAATTGATTTCATTGAAATCGATAGCGGCATCAATCGTAATTTCGGGAATAAGCAGGTGGTCTTCAATGGTAGCGTGAACCACTTCATTAAATTTTTTGGAGAAGGGGATTACATTTTCCTCGGTCATAGAAAGACCTGCTGCGGCAAAGTGGCCACCATAATTAAGTAGTAAATCTCTGCAAGCGTAAATGGCTTCATAGAGATTAAACCCTTTAATACTTCTGGCGCTACCGGAAACAATATTATCACTTTTGGTGAGTACGATGGTTGGTTTGTAATGATGTTCTATTACCCTTGATGCTACAATACCTACAACGCCTTTGTGCCAATGCTCACGGTAAAGCACACAAGATTTATTTTGAGCAAAAGATGGATCAGTATGTATAATTTCAAGTGCTTCTTCTGTTATAGAGGAGTCTATTTCTTTTCGGTCGGTATTATCGGACTGTAATAAAGCGCCTATTTCAAGAGCTTTCTCTTTATCTTGTTCAATAAATAATAAAACTGCTTTTCTAGCATCATCCATTCTGCCTGCAGCGTTTACTCTTGGTGCAATAACAAAAACTACATTGCTGATGGTCATTCTTTTTTTAACCCCGCCTAATTTAATCAGGGCTTCAATTCCAGGCGAGGGGTTATCATTAATTTTAATCAAACCATGGTAGGCTAAAATTCTATTTTCTCCAGTCATAGGTACAATGTCCGCGGCAATGGCAGTAGCCACTAAATCAAGGTAGCAGAGATAGGAGGATTCATTCAAATTGAATGCTTGAGCCATTGCCATCATAAATTTAAAGCCTATACCACACCCACATAAATCTTTGTATGGGTAACCGCAATCGCTTTGTTTTGGATTAAGAATAGCAGATGCTTTAGGCAGTTCGGCTCCTGGAAGATGATGGTCGCAAATGATAAAATCAATGCCATGAGATTTTGCGTAATCTATCAGTTCAACTGATTTAATACCACAATCCAAACAGATGATTAAAGAAAATTTATTTTCAATAGCAAAATCAATACCTTGTTTACTTACGCCATAGCCTTCTTTATATCTATTTGGAATATAAAAGTCTGTTTGCACTGGATTATATAGCTGGCTGATAAACTGATAGAAGGAAGCAACGGCGGTAGTTCCGTCAACATCATAATCTCCAAAAACTAATATTTTTTCTTTTTGAGTAATGGCGGAAGCAACTCTATCAACAGCCTTTCTCATATCTTTCATTAACCAGGGATCAATTAAGTTTTTGAGAGATGGCCTGAAAAAATCTTTAGCAATATCGTAAGAGGAAATACCTCTGTTGGATAATATTTTGCAAATAGTTTTGTTGATTTTTAACGAGTCGAAAAGTGCTGAAGTAGCAGCATCATTGCTTTCTAATAAGTTCCATCTTTTTTCCACGATCAAAATTTTCTGTCAGTTGTATAGAGCACTAATTCTTCCAATGCTTTTCTTGTAGAAGATTCGGGAAAAGAATATAAAATTTCCAGCGCTTCGTTTTTATATTGAATCATTTTATCTTTTGCGTATTGGATGCCCCCAAATGCTTCAACAGTGGAAATGATAAAATTAATACTCTTAGGGTTTTTGTTTTCATTTTTAAGGATGTAAATTAAACGCCTGCGGGTAGGTTTATCAATCTTATTCAATGTGTAAATAAGCGGCAAAGTGAGTTTTTTTTCTTTGATGTCGTTGCCTGTTGGCTTGCCTATTTTTTCTTTGCCATAATCAAAAAGATCATCTTTTATTTGAAAAGCGATACCAACTTTTTCGCCAAAAGTTTTCATTTTGTTGGTAATTATTTTGTCTTTACTAGTGCTATAAGCTCCAATGCCGCATGCAGAAGACAGGAGAGAGGCAGTTTTGTTTTTTACAATTTGAAAATACACTTCTTCACTTAGGTTAAGTTTTCTGGATTTCTCCATTTGCAATAATTCGCCTTCACTCATTTGCTGAACTGCATCAGAAAGAATATGCAGATGTTCGAAATCATCATTAGTAGTGGATAGAAGTAATCCTTTAGATAATAAATAATCGCCTACTAAAACGGCAATTTTATTTTTCCAAATAGCGTTTATAGAGAAGAAGCCTCTTCTTTCCAGGGACTCATCAACAACATCATCATGAACAAGCGTGGCAGTATGAAGTAATTCAACTAGTGAGGCTGCCCTGTAAGTGCTTTCATTTATTTCTCCCTGCAGCTTAGCCGATAGAAAAACAAACATGGGTCTTATTTGTTTACCTTTTCTTTTGATAATATATTTCATGATACGATCCAACAAAGGCGTATTGCTTTGCATGGCGGTTTCAAATTTTTTCTCAAAAATCTGAAGTTCGGGACCGATTTCTTTTTTTATAAAGTCCATCATAAGAAACAGCAAGTTAAACTACAATAAGGGCTTTACAAACAAAAAACAATATGTTAAATAATATAATTATATAAAT
>Ga0214921_10001939_pt1 | contig 34617 bp, 42 predicted proteins | sample LL1505_MetaG_FD_177992 | JGI IMG/M metagenome (GOLD analysis project Ga0214921, IMG submission 177992) | Freshwater microbial communities from Lake Lanier, Atlanta, Georgia, United States - LL-1505 | ecosystem: Environmental > Aquatic > Freshwater > Lake | place: USA: Georgia | collected... | reverse complement strand
TCGGCCAAGAGCCTGGCGCAGTCCACGAACATCGGTGCGCGGGCACGCCTCGCTGCCTCTCCACGCTTCCCGTCTTCTTCGAGCCACGCGACCGCTGCGCGCATGGCTGCGTCGAGCGGCGCGATCTGCTGCTCCGGTTCCATGAGGTATCCATGTGATGTGATGTGATGTGCTCGTCTCTCCGAGCCGTCACGCCTGTCCCCTCACGCACGGCGTCCTGCGTTCTCTCCCTCTCTCGGAGAACCTATAGCGAACCCTGCTTCACCTCGACGGTGACGCGAGGGTCGCAATGAAGCGACACGGTGATGACATCTACGTCGAGCGCATCGAAGATCGACGCCATGCGACGAAGACCCTGGCGGGACAGCAGGTACTGCGCGTAGACCGGTGACGAGGTGTGAGCCACGACGGACGCGAGGTGCATCGCAGGGTCGGTTGTCAGCGCGGGGATGTCGTGCAGCGGCGGGACAACGCCGCACATCGCGCAGACGTAACCCCACACCGCAGCCCAGCTCTCGGGCCACAGGACGTTCTCCACCTCGAAGCCGAGCTGGACTTCCAGCGTTCGGGAAGTGACTCGACGGATGCAGGCAATGTTCATGGGAGGCTCCCTTGGCTCACCCACCCGTACCGCAGGGGTTGTCCGCTGTCAAGTGCTCGTAGCGACTTCCTGCTTGGCCTCGCGCTCGATGATCTCTCCGAGCTGCTGCCAGGTCAGACCCATGAGCACACAGAGCGCGTGCTTGTTGTCGCCGCTGGGGATGCGAGAGCCGCTCTCCCAATGCGAGATCACCGACCCGTCGTACACCGTTCCGCCGTTCTCGTTGAGCTTCACGGCGAGGTCGTTCTGCGACCAGCCCCTCTGCTCTCGAAAGGAGCGAAGCCAGTTCGTGGGCTTCGACGCGCGGTAGCTACGCTTCGGCGCGGCAGGCTCGGCGGCAGAGCCGTCCGATGCAGGCGTAGTAGTCGTGTTCGTAGCCATGTTGCGCGTGTATCCGGGGTGTTGTCGCCCGTCAAGCGAGCTTTGGCGCGGGCCTCTCGAGCGCGCTACCCTTCAGCGGAGGTCATACCATGCCACGGCCTGTCCCCCACGGGTTCCTCCCCTTCCGCCCCTCGACCATGATGCGAAAGTCTCGCCTGCATCAAGTCTTCGGAGCCGACGACCTGCAGCCGTCCGCCGGCGATGTCATCGTCATGCAGCCCACCTCGTCCGACCCTTGGTACGACGACAACTGGCAGTACATCGCGCCATACCAGCTCTTGGTCTACGGTACGGTGATGAAGCCTGGCGACTCGACGGTGCAGCAGTTCGACACCGATAAGGTCAAGAAGGGCGAGAAGTACACGCTCAAGACTGTACCCGAGACGGACGGCGGGAAGGCATGGTACGCGGTCGTGTGGGATGAGAAGACCCGCGACAAGTACAACCGCCCATCCGCGGACGGATCGCCCCGGCAAGACTTTCCGTACTGGCCCACCGCGTGGCGGCAGGCAGGCACCATCGTGAAGGTGCTACCGAAGAGCTTTCGCGTGATGGCGGACGAGATGAAGATCGCGTCCAGCAACGAGGATGCTCGACGCACCTATCAAGTGATGCTCGACGCTCTCACCTCCATCTTCCTCCCCCGCGTGTCCGCCATCGTGAACGCTGCCACCAAGGGTACGCTGGACGAGGATGGGAACGACCGTGCCCGTGCGGCGGTTGCGAAGACGCTCGCAAAAGCCGTCTTCAGCCTGTGGTACAGCCGCATCTCCGCAAGCCGCGGAACGCCGATGGAAGAGTATGCCGACAAGGGGATCCTCCTCTTCAGCGACGACAGCCTCGAGGCGTCTGCGAACCGCCAGGGCGGTGCGTGGGATACGCTCGGCCAGCTCCGCACCTTCGCAGACAGCCTCACCTCCGAGGTTGGCCTTCCCGACTTCGACAAGCCGGACGATGCGGGTGGCAACGGCTTCAGCCGCGCGCTTGCCAAGATTGCCCGTGATCCGGCATCGCCGGATTCGCTCACGGGCGGTACGACGCCTGCTGACCTGCTCACCGCGCTGGCGAAGACCGGAACCGTCGCGCTCACGCCCGAGCTGATGTCCAGCGCAGCCTCGTCCGCATCCATGATGTGGACGGTGAAGCGTTCGGATGCCGCATCTCCCGCACCTGTCGCGCCTGTCGCGCCGCCCCCCACCGCACCTACGTCAACGCCGACTGCCCCTTCCATCATCCCCGCCGCTGCCGCAGCCACGCAGGCTGAAACGACTACGCCCACGCCGCAGCGTGGCGGCATGGGCGCGAGGGATGCGGGCGCATCGTCTTGGCTGCTGCCCGTTGCTGCAGGCGTCCTCGGGCTGGCCGTTGTCAGCGCGCTGGTGCGGCGGGACTAGACAGCGATGGGGCGTCGTCCTCGTCGTCCTCCGGGGGGAAGAGGCTGTCAACATAGTCGTGCTCTTCGAGGACATCGTCCATCGACACGCGAACGCGGCAGATGATGACTTCTTCGTTCTTCGCGAACATCCCGTTTCCGTACTCATCGTACACGGTCTGCACGACCTCACGGAAACCCTCACCATCTCCGTAGTCGGGTCGAGAGTCGAGAACGAAACAAGGCTGTGCGCCATCCGGGTCTTCTTCTGATCCGATGCCAACGACGGCAACCACGATGTCGATCTCACCCGGAACTTCTCGTTCACCCATCGTGTTGATGGCCCACTTCGGGTTGGTCGCATTGACGGGATCGATGATTATCTGCTGCTCGTAGGCGTTGTCGAAGACGAAGTCGAGGCCGATGTTCCAGGTCAGCATCTCGACCGTATCGCCATCGCGGATCTCTCCGTCCTTGACCATCTTCGCCACTACATCGTAACAAGTGCTATCTGCACCCGAGTCCTCGGTCGAGTAGATGACGAACGACGGATCAGACTCTGCGTTCTTGATGGCTGCGTACACGGGAACGGTGTAGCGCATCGCGAACCGGCAATCCTCCAGCAACGAAACTTCTTGAGGATTTTCCCACTTTTCTGACTCGTAGGGGATCACCTTCGGATCATGCTTGATGTGGTCTTGGTCGATCATCTTCGTCCTCCACGATGGCGATAACGTGAAGTTGTCGTCCGTCAACCCTTGTGTCGCCTGTTGAGGCTCGCGACCAGCGGCTCCACGACCTCTGTGGCTCCGTCCACGACGATGTCCGTCGCGGCGTTGCCCACTACCCCAATGGCCGAGACGGTTCCCTCCGCGCGCGAGCGGCGACGGTAGACCGCGGCAGCGACGAGCAGACCCACCGAGAGGAAGGCGAGCCGGTCACCCCTCACGATGCTTCCACCACCACCATCCGCCCGCAGCCGCGGCGACAGCCACCGCGCCACCGATCCACCAGCCCACGTTCGACTTCTCTTCCTGCACCAGCGGCAGCGCGGGGAGCTGGATATGCGGCTCCGGGGCCACCGCGGACTCGAGCGCGGCCTGGGCACGACGACCCTTCCGCTTGAGCTTCTTCCCGGTCTTCTTGAAGAGCCTCTTCAGCCCGTCCAGGCGTCCTGCGAGGGCTGCGCTCATCTTGAGGTTTCCCCGCGTGCGGCGGTTGGCCCACGGCCAGGAGACAGCACCGAACTTAAACGTGGTCTTCACACCGGTCTGCACATCGGGACGCGACTTGAAGCTCTCTGACTGAACGGTGGCGTAAGCAGACAGATCGACGTTCTTGGCGATCTCCTTTCCGGCCTCCACCTGTACGCGGTAGCCGAGATCGAGCTTCTTTGGCGAACTCGCCGCCGTCAGATCGGCCTCGGTGGCGAGAAAGCGACCAGCATCACGCCGGCTTGCCGACAGACCCGCGCTCGCACGGGTAACGGGTGTATCGCGACCACCCATGCTCCGCTCCGCGGATGCACGAACCGAAGCCTCGATCTTGTCGTCCTTCTCGTAGAACTTGTAGCGTCCCGACAGAGAGAACGTAGGATCCTGGCTTGCCCCATCGAGTGCAGATCGGTACTTCGCCGCGACGGTGAGCGGCCTTCCCTTGAGGTCAAAGGTCTGCTGCACCGATGCGGCCAGGTTCCGCAACCCCTTGTCGCTGACGACCAGCTCCTGCAGACCCACGCTACCGATCAGCGGAAACTGCTTCACGACCGCAGACGGCAGCGAGATCGTGAAGCCGCTGCCGGAAGACTTGTAGATGGACTTGATACCTGCCACCCCAGCCACCGCGGCACCAACGACCGTGAGTATGGCCTTGTTGACCGTGGAGAGGTTCTCGAGCTTCTCGCGCAGCTCGGGAAGAACATCCGCGGCCTTGGCTCGGACTACCTGCACCACTTCGCGGAGCGCGGCATCCTTGATCGTATCTACCGGATCGACGTAGATGCGTCGAACCATGTCGAGTGCCTTGCTCGTAGAGGCATCGATCTGCTTGTTCTCGTTTACGAGCGCAGACTTGATGTCGGATAGCACCGTGGCTGCAGCCTTCTCGCGGCGATCCTTGCCAGCGGTCTTTTCAGCCTTCTCGCGCTCGCTCAACACCGACTGCACGGCAAGATCCGCGAGCTTCATCACGCCTGCGTCCGCAGCCTCGACAGAGTTGTTGACGAGCAGGTCGATCTGCTTGGCGTCCGTTATGCGACCCGACAGCTCCTTCCATCCATCCGAGAACAACGCACGAACACCGTCCTTCCATGTCGCGCGCGTCAGCTCGGAGTTCCGAAGGATAGCTGCGGCATCCTGCTCGACGGCACTCACGTTTGGCATGGCTACTTCACCAGCTTGAACGAGACTTCGATCATCTTGTCAAGCGGCATGGCGAGGAGCTTCTCTCGGTTCGCCGCGTTGAGTGCGTCGTAGACGGCGACCACCGTCGATGCCGAGTACAGGTCAACCGTGCGCGAACGACGCTTTCCATCCACCATGTAGGTGATCGGCGCGCGCTGCTTTTCGTCCACGATCTTGCGGAGCTGGTCGATGATGGTGCGACCGACGTTCCGAGAACCCCCGCCCTGGATCTTCGACCGGAGGTAGCGGAAGCTGCTGTTGATCCGATCCGCGGAAGTCTCGACCTTGCTGTGAACCCATTGCGGCAGGTCGTCGTCGTCCTCCAGCAGGTCGTGCATGGCGCGCGCGTCCGCCTCGATGTTCCGCAGCGTTCCGCGCAGCATGCGGCCCTCCTGCGCGTCAGATGCCGTGCGTCCGTAGTCAAGGTTGCGGCCTGCGGAGCCGCGCCTTCCGCTCTCCATCGCGGCGAAACCGATGGAAAGCGCGGCGATCGAGAGAGAGATCCAGTCGGTCGATTCGATGCGGGACATGTTCATCCCTCCAGCGGGGTGGGCGCGATGCTTTCGATAACAAGCCCCATGCCGAGCGCATCGGGCGGGATGACGAACGCCTGGACGGAAGCTGCCGAGAACGGCCCAACCTGCGTCTGCGAGGGACGACCCAGCGAGTCGAGACGACGGAACACGAACTGCTGCTCCCCGCTCCGGGTGGGCGTGGTGTGAACCATGTAGGCATCGCCCTCGCGCATGCCCTTGAGCACGATCTTGCCACGCGCCCGTACCACATCACCGGGGTTGAGCTTGCGAGGACGACCGGAGGGCGCACGACCACCGCGGAGCATGTCCACCGCAGCCGCAATCTCGCGCAACGCGCGGATCTCTGCGAGCTGGGCGGTGTGGCGCGTGCGATCCTCGCGGGTTCGAGGAGCACGACGGCGCACCTCGACCTCGAGCAGGTTGGCGAGCGTCCGGTAGTGGGCGCGCGTTGGCTGCGCGGCAGCACCCTGCTCGCGGAGAAGACGACGAGCGTGCGTCTGCCAGGCAGACTCCGCACGATCTGCGATGTCCTCGGGCACCTCGAGACTGATGCCCTCGATGTTGTGGATCCGCATGGCGTTTGCCGACCCTCCCCGCTTGGCGATGCTCCCGGCGACCGCAAGCGCAGCGACGGCTCCGAGCGCGTACATCGAACCACAGACCTTCATCGCGAACCTCTCCGTCGAGGATAACACCAGCGAGATGGGATACCTCCTGTTTGGCCCGTTCGCTGACGACAGTCGGTGGGCGAGAACCGGGACACGGGCCTCCCCGACAGGCATGGTGCCTGTCGGGGATTACTCACCGTGATGAGCAACTCTGCTCACCGGCGGAAGCGAGACACCTTCTTGGCGATGCGCTCGGGCTGCTCCACGAACTGCACGCCCTTCCGCATGCCGGCACGCTTCGCGCGGCTCGTCGCTGCGTACTCCGCAGGCGTGAGCGACTCGATGGCCGCTGCCGGAAGATACCGCTCACCCGTCTCGAGGCTCGGCTTACCGGACTTCGTGCGCCAATCCTGCTCCGTCCACCGGACGAGGCTGTTGCGTGCGCTCTTCGGGCCGAGGTACTCCCCACCCCGCTCCTTGTAGAGCCGGACGGCGAGCTGGGCCTTGCGCGCGCTCCATTGTCCGGGTCGCCCGCCCTTGTCGCCTGCCGTGACCTGGGCCTTTACGGCTTCCCACAGCACGGGATCGGTACGGCGTGCGGTCGTGCCGTTCGCGCTACCGATGGGCTTGCTCCGCTTGTCCGCGAGGCGCACCTGGCTCGGGTCGAGCACGACGAGCGTCTCCACAAGCCGCCCGCGCGAACCCTCGTCCCGCTTCATCCACAGACTGTCGTAGCCGTGCTCGCGGAGCGCGTCCCCGATGGCCTGCCGCATCTGCGCCATGATGGCGACCACCTTCTCGTTGCCGTCCTCGTTGATCTCGTCCAGCAGCGCGCTCTTCTGCTCGAAAGGCAGGCTCCTGTCTGCCCAGGCAGCGTCGAAGGCGGATGTCCACGCCCGCTGGGCACGCTGGTTCGCCATGTCGAGGCGCGTCCACTCGGGCGAGTTGGCATTGAGCCACGCGCGCATGTCGGCACGATCCATCACCCGCAGCGGGTTCGTCGCACGCACGACGAGACGGAGCTGCACAGGGTCGTACCCACCCACACCGAGAACGTCGGGCGTGAACTTGAGGAAGACACCGTCCGGCATCTCGGTGTCGTCCCTGCGGTTCCGCACCTCGCTGACCTTGAAGCCCTGCGACTTGATCTTCTTGGCCGCGTCCCAGGGCGTCTGATGGTAGACCTCGCGGGGCTTGCCATCCTGCGTGATGATGACGCTTCCCGCGAACCACTTCTTGAAGCCCGCGGCGTTCGCGCTTCCAACTATGGGATTGCGGATAGCGTCGGATAAAAGCATCAGCGTGCCGTAACGCCGAGGCGCGGCGCGAGAAAGGCCGTCAACTGGTCAACGACGCCGGTAGGACAGAGGATCTCACCTTCTGCCAGCTCGTCACCACGATCAAGGGTGACAAGACGCGCCCCGGTCGCGCGTGAGGCATGCGGGTAGTACCGCTCCCACTCGCGCCAAAAGGACGCATCGTTCAGCGCGCCGTGTTCGTCCAGCAGCATCCCATCGTACCGGACGAGGTAGTGCTGCACCCCGTCCTTCACGACGGCCACGGGTTGCGCGCCAGGCAGCAGACGCAGCAGAGCCGCCGCGAGCACCGCACACCCTCCCTGCCCCCAGTCACTCCCATCGAGGTTGGGGTCGCTGTCCAAGATGCGGAACGCCTCGTTCTCGCGGAGGGCAGCGTAGAGACGCTCTCCCAGCGTGCGTGACGTTACCGACCTGCTGCCGCGAGGCCGGATGGCATCGGAGAGCAGCATCACCGCCTCCGGTTCATGGCACCCCGGAGGGTGGCGTGAGCATCCCCGCCGGACGATGCAGCCTCGTCCGCTCGTCGCGCCACCTCGAGGAGACGCGCATCGGGAACCGGCAGGCCCGCCCCGCGGAACTCCGCGGCGATCTCGTCGGTGATGGTCGGAAGCTCGGTTCCGAGCGGCCACAGCCCCCACCACTCCTCCCATCCATCGCGGGCGTACATCGTCTCGGGATCGGAGAGCCGCAGGTACAGGCCGAGCAGCGTCGTCCACGCCCCTCCTTCCATCGGCCCACCGTAGCGCAGCGCGTCCGACCACGCCTCCGGGTCGGCGTTGAACTCGTCCTGCCCCGGCATGTCCGCGGGGGGCATATCGGTGGGGCCGCGGTAGCCCATCCGCCACAGCGCGTCGGTGTTCAGCCCATCCTGGGTGAAGAGGCTCTTGACGCGCCCACCGCGCTGCTTCCTCGCGATGGCCTGCACGCGGGGCGGAAGACGGTCGATGAGACGGTCGAGCTTCGAGTTGCCCGCAGCGCGCTGGGCCTGCGTCCCGATCTCGCCCTCGGAGACGTAGGTGTCCCAATCCTCCTCGATGAACGAGGACGGCAGCAAGCCGCCCACCTCAAGCAGCGGTGGCACCGCGTAGCACATGTCGAAAGCATCGGTGGGCCACAGCCCGTCCGGCCTCCCGCTACCGCTCCCCTTCTTGAGCTGGCCTGCGGGTGTCCGTGCGATCTGCTCGCGGGACTCGAAGCGGATGGAACGCTGGGCCACCGGAACGCGCGTCTCCCACCACGGGGCGCGGATCGGCAGACCCATCGCGCGGCGTACATGCACCATCACGCCGCGACCAAGGTTCACAGGCACGCCCATGCCGATCTGCCGGAACGCCTCGGCTCGCGAACCCTCGAACCCGTACCATTGCGGCACATCCTGCAGCTTTGCTGCATCACGCACCGACATCCGCTCTAGCTCCTCGAGCTGGGCCTGGCCCCACTCACGGCTGCGCCGATAGTCCTCGGGCTTCACATCGGGCGGGATGAGCAGCCCCTCGGCCTTGTTCCCGAAGCCGGGGACGACCGTGCGCGAGAGGTACTCCGACACGCGACGACCGGCCTCTATGGCGAGGTCACGCGCCTGCCGCTTGATTGGCGTCCACACGCCCGCCATGTCTCCAGGCACGAACTTGTCGAAGCGCGGCTGCGCCTCGCCCACGTTCTGCTTGATCCAGCGGTGCCAAGGCATCCGGCCCCTGTCGGAGTCGATCATCACGCCCTTCACGCCGCGACGACCGTGGTCGCCTTCCGTGTTCGGTGCGGGCGCGAAGTTTCGGGCATCGCCGCACCCACGGCATTGCACCTCCCAGCCGCCGAGAAACACGCAGTCCACCAGCCCCCACCCGCCGCAGCAGCCACCGGTGAGACGGTCGAGCATCGGCACCCACGGCATCTTCTCGCCGCGCTTGACCTCGGGCGAGCCAGGACGCGCGAAGTGACCCTCGGGCCGAGTACGCAGCGCATCTCCCCACGGTGCTCCCTTCGGCCACAGGAAGATCATCGTGCGACGACGCTGCGTCGGGTTGCCGAAGTCGGCTGCGTCGAGGACATGAGCAGCGGAGTCGTAGCCGATGGCGCGGGCCTGCGCGCGCCAAGCATCGAGCCACTCCCGGTACTCGGGTCGTTCCATCAGCGTGGGCGCGTTCTCCCACACCACCACGCGCGGTTGGAGGTCGCATACCCAGTCGAGCGCAACCGGGAAGAAGTTGTCGTCCGCGAGCCACCCGCGGTCACGCCCGCTGCGACCGAGGTCGGCACCCTTGCTGAACGGCGAACACGGCGGGCCACCGAAGAGGAGATCGAGGCCATCCGGGGTATCGGTCGGAGGTCGCCATGTCCGCGCGTCGTTCGTCTCGGGCTTGAACGCGAGCCGCAGGAGCTTCGCGTTTCGCGCACGGGTCGCCACCGCCCACTTGTTCCACTCGCAGTCCGCGACCTCGATGTTGCCCTCGAGCGCGGAGGCCAGGCTGAACAGACCGCCCCCGGAGAAGGCTTCCATGCCGAGAAGAGGCGCGTCGAGGAACGCCTGCTTGCCCGTGTTCGGGTAGCCCCACAGGTCGGGGTCACGCTTCGCCACGCGCATCGGCGTGGACGGCACTACCGCGACACGCGCCGGCGTTGCGAGCATCACCTCGCGTGCGCGGGCGAGCAGCTCGCCGCGTCGGGTGCCTGCGCCAGGGTTCTTCTTGAGGTAGGCGCGCACCGCATCGGACGGGCGACCGTCCTTGACCCGCGCCGCCTCGCGCGCGAGGTCATCGATCTCCATGTAAACCTGCTGCCGCACGGTTTGAGGCGCAGGTTTAGTGTCCCGCTGCGGTTTAGCCTGGGGCGTTGCCTGCTTGCGCGACGGCTTTCGGATGAAGTCGGAGAGCAACATCAGCGGATCCTCTGATCAAGGTGCCACATCAGCGATGCCAACGTGCCGCGAGCAGGAGGCGCGATGTGCAGTCGAGAAGGTTCAAACACCGCAACGGTCACCTCGCCCTTCCGTGCCATGCCCAGCGACTTCACGGTGTCTGCGCTCTCGAGGAACCGGACGGCGTCGTAGCCCTGCGCCTTCACGGCATCCACGAACTCGGGCTGGTCGATGAGCCAGTACATGTCGCCCTGCGTTACCCTCTTCGTCCCGTAGCGCGCCCCGACGAGACGCTCCCCGATCACGCGCAAAGGCTTCGGCACCTTTGCCCACACCGTCATGTCGAGCGGATGGTGGATGTCCGCAAAGACCTCCAGCGTCTCTGCGACCTCACCGGGACGATCCACGCGGTTTCCGCCGAACGCGGACGCGAGACGCTTCTCCTCCGCGAGGAAGATCGCGAGGTTATCGACCTCCCATGTCGCGCCGAGGAAGCCCGAGCGACGACCCTTGACGCGCTTGAAGCCCTGCGTGCGGATCCTGTCCGTGATACTTCGAGGTGCCCCGTGGTAGAGGCGCGTCATGGTCGCGTACTTGGTCGCGACCAAGTCATCCATCGCGTTCAGTTCGTCCTGCAGCCGTGCGAGATCCTCGCTAGAGAGACGCTGCAGTTGATCGCGGATCTCGCTGACGCTTCCTGGCCTCAACGAAGCGAAGACGCTGGAAGTCCTACTACCTTTCCGGCGGATTGCATCCGATAGGAGCATCAACGCACCCGGTTGGCTGCGCCCAGCGCGGGCCGCATGTCCACGCGGATCGCGGTGCCGCTGGACGGGTAGCGGCGCGCGAGCGAAGCCCACACCCGCATCGCCTGTGACGAGGTGGTTCCGACCGACAGGCAGGACATCGGGACGGCGAACATCGGCCCTGGCTGGCCTCCGATGCGGCTCTCGCGAACGTCGAACGCTGCCGCGAGCAGAGCCTCGTACATCGCAAGGCCCACACCCTTCCCCTTCCACGCATCGTCGGTGATGTAGGCGTGGTGGATGGCGATGACGTTGGGATACTTGCCCTCGGCCCCGAGCTTGCGGAGGTCAGAGGCGCAGGCCACTCCGCGGTTCTCGCGACGGATGACCTCCTGCTCCTTGCTCTCGATGGAGCGCATGCTGTACTCCCAGTACGCATCGATGTGCGCGATCCGGGTCGAACCGCTGTAGATCGCGAGAAGCGTGTTCCCGTTGCTGTCCTGCTTCACGCGGTACGTCAGCCCGTGGATGCCCAGCGGCTGGCGAGGGCCGAACGCATTGCGTGCGTTCGCGCTCCCCCGCAGGTTGCTGCTGCCATCGACCATCGAGAGCACGCCCATGCGCTCGAGCTGGGGAAGCACGGTCACCGAGGGCTTCGTGTAGACGCTCTTGAGCGCGCTGCGGAAGCGCGACTCGTCGTAAATGTCGTCTCGCTCCTCGTCCTCGTCGTCCTCGCGGAAGTCGCGCGGAAGGGTCGAGCTGGTGACGACCTTCTGCTCTGTGACCTTCCCAGGCCCGCGACGGTTGTAGTAGTACGCCCACACGCTCGCGGCCTCTTCCGAGATCTCGCTCTGATCGGGTGCCACGCCGCGCATGCCGAGGCGGTTCGCCAACTCTAGGCCGATGTCGTAGAGCAGCGGCCCCAGCCCGTCGATGCGAGCTTCCGTCTCGCTCACCTCGAGGATGTCGGGATGGGCTGCGTTGCTCTCCATGCGGAGAAGCCCAAGCACCTTCGTGTCGTTAGCACGCAGCGGCCACGCGCCAGCAGCAATCTGATCTCCGGTCGCGTAGATCTCGACGTAGGCACGACGCCCGACTCGGGTCACACGCACCTCGATCCGCGTGCCATTCGGAAGTTCCCGTGGCTCCAGCATGGCGCGCGAACCGCTGCGCCGACCGTAGGGAGCGACCGGCTCGGATCCCACGACGCGCACCCGCGACGGGTCGAAGATGACGTACTCGAAGCCGTTCGGGGCGTGGTCGAGCCGCGCTCCGATGTAGCCCTCTGACTTCAGCCGCTGCGCGAAGGCGCGGGACGCTTGCGGGCCTGCGGCTGCGATCCGCCGCTTGTCCTCGAGGGTGGCGTCGTAGAACCGACCGTCGTCCACCTCAATGTGGAGCATCCGCGGCGTGGCAGCACCCTTCTTGACCTTCGCGTAGATCTTCGCCAGCTCTTCCGAGTCGGTGAGGTAGACGCCACGACCCAACCACCCGAAGTCCTTGCGGTCGGGATGGTCGAGGTCGAACGCGGTGAAGTCGCCCTTCGTCCCGTGAAACAGCCGCATCGTGTTGCGGCCACCGGCACGCTGCCCGTAGTACGCAGGGGCGCGCAATGCCGCACCGGCAACAGCCAGGACGGCGACCGTTCCGAGCGTGAGGAGGCTTCCGTCGTTCGTTCCCATGCGTGAAGACTACCTCGTCACCCGCGGGACGACATCAGATGCGCTGGTGCATCAGCGTGAGGTAGCCCGCGCTCCACGGGTGGACGACGAAGCCCATCCGTTGCCAGTACGGTACGGCGTTGGGGGATGCCGTCGTGTATACATGGCGCACGCCCTGCTCACGCAGATACGTCCGCATGGCCTCCCACAGCCTGCGACCTTCGCCACGCCCTCGGATCGCCGTCTCGAGCCAGGAGACGTAGCCGAGCGTTTCATCTTTCGGAAACTGAAGCGCAGCGGCAGGATCGGTGGACATGCCGTGCTCTTCGTTCGAGGGCCATGCCTCGTCCAGCACATGCTCCTTGAGGCTCTCGGCGTCCTCGATGTGTCCGATGATGTACGCGCCCTCGTTCGGACGACCGTCCGCCTGCAGGTAGACGAAGCGGGGCGTGTCGAGCGTGCCCTCGAAGCGCACGCCCTCGATGGCGCGGCTACCCCGCTTGCGTTTCTTGCCCGACCGCTTCATCTGCTCGCGCAGTTCGCGCGCCCACACCGCGCCTGGCTGTCCGCCCCAGGCCATCCACGCGACGTACCCCGGTGAAGGACGCTGGTCGTTGCCGAAGTCCGGTGCAAACTGGTCTTGGGTGTGGCGTCGGAAGTAATCGACCATCCGCGGGATCTCGCGCGGCGGCATCGACGGGTGGATGGCGAGCTGGATCGCGCGACCCACCCCGATCCACCACGCGCCTGGCCCTGCACCCGTCTTCGGATCGACCTTCTTCCCGAGCTTCTCGTTGACCTTCCGCAGGCGCAACCCCTTCAGCGCAGCCTCGCGCACCGCGGGCGGCGGCACGAAGTCGAGGCCAGGGAACTCGCCCTGCCGCGTCGGGCCTGCGGTGTCCTGCTGGATGCCGCGCTGAAGCGCAGTTGGCCCCTTTCCCGCAGCCGCGAGAGCCTTGGCGATCTCCTCGTCGGAGTAGCCGAGTGCGCGGATGGGGTCGTACTCGCTGCCTACACGCGATGCGCTCCCGCGCCGCGAGAACGCACCGGCGACAGCGACGGCTCCGACTACACCGAGCGCGAGTAGCGAGCCGTCTCGCATCAGACCTTCGGCTTGAACACTTCGGTGACGTAAACGTCGGTCGTGGTCTGCTCGTCCGGCTGACGGTTCATCCACTTCTCGGCGGCACTCTCGGTGTTGAAGAAGCCGTAGATAACCTCATAGGCTTCTCCGTCTTCATCATGCTCCGCGACCACCGCGTACTTGCCGTCCTTCGCGCTTACGACGTTGGCAATCCCGACGTAAGACATGCGGACTTCATCATCCGCCTCGAAGATGCTCGAAACGCGCTCCGCTTCAACCTTGTCAGAGAAGGGGCCGAAGACCTCAATGCCGTTCTCGGTCTTGTTGACCACGGTGTATGAGCGTCCAAGGGGAGCCTGGTAGCTTTCACGCGCACGCGAACCGCTATGCATGGCGGCAGAACCCGCCCTGTGGACGCGAACCACGAACGAGTCCGTCAGCGTCTGCTCGTCCGGCTGGCGGTTGATCCAGCGGGAAGCCGTCGAGGCGGTCTTGAAGAAGCCGAAGAAGACCTCGAACGACGAACCGTCCTCGTTGGTATGTTGCTCGATGACCATGAACTCACCGTCCATGCTCTTCGATACGAGGTTGACCGTCTTCACAACGGCGTCCTCTCCATGCGCGGTGGCCCACGCCTTGGCCTCCTCCATGCTGGAGAACGGCCCGTGCAGACGCTTGCTGCCGTGGGACATCTTGTTGACGACGACGTAGACGGAAGCAGATGCGTCGTGTCCTGGGATGTACTTGGCGCGCGAACCGCGCCGCCCAGCAACCGCACCCGCCGCAGCCACCACACCGACCACGCCAAGCGTGAGCATCAGACCGTCATCGAGAACCTTCGCCATCGATCACCTCGAGCTTGAGAGTAACTTTCACGCGCGGACGCGCCAAGCTGCGCGGTTGAATGACAGGCGCGAGTCTTCGGGGCTGAAGGTTCCGCGGTTCCCGGTCGCGCTCTTGACCTGTCGCGGGTCGAACACGACCCAGGTGTCCGAGACGTAGAAGCCCGACGAGGACACCGTCTCCGTCGTGCCCCGGAACAGGATCCCGTCGTGTGCCGGTGTCCTGCCCGCCTTCACCGCGCGCTGGTACGCCTCGCGTGCCTCGCGCACGACATCGACATACTCCGTCCAGTCTTGTCCACCCGTGTCGATGACCATCGGTCGCTCGACACGCAGGAAGAGCGGCATCACGCTTCCGTGCTCCGCGTAGGCAGACGCGGCCTCGGGGTTCGTGGAGAAGTAGAGCGTGGCTCCACCTTCCTCACGATCACGCTTGCCGCCCTTCGTGCGCGGCCTCGCGCGTAGCGAGAAGGCATCGAACACGGCAGGGGTGCCGTGGTACACGATGCGCGGCGTTCCGTCCGCGTTGACGACCTTGCTGTCTCCGAACCACCGCTTGAACCACGGCGACTCGAACCGCTGCGTGCGCCATGCGGCCTGGGCACGCGGGTTGTTGCCGTCCGTCACCGCGAGCGCGAGCGCACCTACCCGCCGACCGAACGCTGCCTGCGCCGCGCGCAGGGTCGCCCCGGTGTCGATGACGTTGTCCACAAGGAAGATGTCCTTGTCCGCGATGTCGATCATGTCGAACCAGCCGCGGAGCGACATCGGCATGTCGCGCGCCAGGAGCTGTGGCGCACCGGACACCTTCTTCTGTCGCGTACTCGCACGCGGCGATGACCGGAGCACATCGAGCACCTCGGCACCGATCGACTTCGCGATGCGCTCTGCGAGGTCGAGGTTCGCGTCGGTCGAGCCGGACGAGCTTGGGATGGGGACGAGCACGACGGACGCACCGTCCACCTCGTCGGGGATCGCCGCCACGATCCGCTCCGCGGCCTCCTGCACCGCATCCCAGTCTGCTCCCTTGATGCGGTACGCCAGCTCGCGCATCTCCGGGTACGCCCCAGCCACGATGATGGGCGTCACGCGAACAGACACGCGCTGCGGCTGAAGCACGATCCGGCTCCCACGCTTGCGGATGGCGTCCGAGAGCAGCATCAGCGGTGCCCGAACATCAGCGCACGCAGCTCGGGGAGCACGGGGCGCATGCCAGGATGGATCTTTTCGAGGTGGGCATCAAGCCACGCCTCGTCCCCCCAGCACGCCTCCCGGTTCTCCCAGTTGAGCCGCACCTCACGCTGCGTCACGGAGGGATGCACGCGCACCACGTTCGTCGTGTAGCGGAACCCTGTCGGGCTGGTGAACGTCGTCGTGCCGAGCAGACTGTACGTCCCAAGATCGAGGCCAGCCTCCTCGCGCAGCTCGCGTAGCCCCGCAGTCAGCGCGTCCTCGCCTGGGTCAACCGCACCGCCGGCGATGCCCCACGTTCCCGGCTCGGTGACGAAGCTCGAGCGCAAGAGAAACAGCGCGCGCCTCCCCGTCGTGGGAACTATCCCCGCGCCCGCACGGCCCCAATGCCCACCACGGCTGAACGCACGGGAACCGCGGGTAATGGCTTCGGAAAGGAGCATCTTGACCTCTACATAAGGGTATCTCGACTATGCGTAGGCTGCTGTTGTCATTGGACAAATCGTCGCTTTCGCTGGATGCTGCTATCGTGGAGTGGATGCCCGAACCATCCTGCGCCTGTCGTGACGGAGAGGTCGTCGTCCTCGGAACTGGATCCCTTTGGGATCGGTGGGCGGCGGGCGAACTGCTCTGCGATGTGTCCCCAGGTTGCGTCATTCGGCTTCCCGATGCTGCCCAGGCACCGGATCTCCCCACCGCGGATGTCGCTTCCTCCAGCCCACCCGCACCACCCGTGAGTAGTCACCCGATGGATCCCGCACTCGCTCCCACCGCAGCCGCAGCCCCCGCTGCCGCTCCCACTATCCCCGCCACCGAGGCTCCTGCCGCGGTGGCTGCTCCCGCCGAGCTGACCGCGACGACCGCACCCGCGCCCGCGGCCCCCACGCCCGCCGACATCGCCTCGCTCGCCCAGCAGGGTGGTGGCGGGATGACCGGCATCATCCTCGCGATCATCGCGGTTGCGGGCGGTGGTGCGGCCTGGAAGTTTTACTCCCAGCGGTCGGAGCAGCAGCACGAACTCGCGAAGGAGAAGCTCAAGATGGAGCAGGCCGCGCAGGGACTGAACGGCGCGCAGCCGCCTCCCTGCCAGGCTGCGAACACCGTCCTCGAGCAGAAGCTCGCCGCGCTCACGGCGCGGGTCGATGCTGCCGAAGCTGCCGCGCGTTCTGCCGAGAAGAAGTCGTCTTCGTTGTCCGCTGACTTCGATGGAGAGTCCATCGAACGGCAGGTCAAGCGTCTCGCCAAGCAGGTCAAGGAACTGCAGGAGGACAAGAGCTGATGGAACCCACCCCTACGCCCGTCGAGGCCGCGCCCGTGGCCCCCGCCGATGTCGCTCCGATCGAGGCACCCGCCGCGGCGGATGCTGTTGCAGCGGACGCCCCGGCTATCGAGGCCACGGCTCCGGTCGAGACGGCGCAGCCCGTCATCACGACCGAGGCCACGGTCGCGGTCAAGTCCGACGCCGTGCGCGTCTATCCGAGCCTCTACGACAGCAACAGCACGACGGTCATCGCGGTGATCCTCGGTGTCTGTATCGTCGGTGGCGTCCAGTACGTCGTTCACCGCATCTACGCGAGCGCACGCAACCCGCATGACGCTCTGACCCAGTTCGCCACCAAGATGGTCGCGCTCATCATCGGCGTTTTTATCGCTGATGTGCTGCTTGCGGGGCCGGATACCAGTCTGCTGTCGGATCAAGACCACAGCTCGATCATCGACTTCGTCCGTCAGACCGTACTTATGGTCTTCAGCTTCTTCTTCGGGCGAAGCACCGTCTCCAGCGAGCCTCCCAACCTTCCTGCCACCTCCTCGGAGTGAACCATCATGCCCATCGTCCTTACGGCTGATCAGAAGCGCGTCATCAACGGCGTCCTGTCCATCTTCGAGACGGGTCGCCTCCCCACCGCGGCCTCGTACTCGACCTGCACGATCCTGCCCGATGGTGCGGGCATCAGCTACGGCACGCATCAGTCCACCGACCGCAGCAACAGCCTCGACCTCATCGTCAAGAAGTACATCGAGAAGGGTGGCGTCCACGCTGCCGCGCTGCAGGCGTACCTTCCTTACTTCGCCGCGAACAAGTCGGCGTCCGAGCCTCCGAAGGGGCCGTGGAGCGCGGAGACGCAGACCGTCGTCAACCTGCTGAAGACCGCCGGTGCGGATCCCATCATGCAGGCCGCGCAGGACGAGGTGTTCGCGGAGCACTACTTCACGCCCGCGGTCAACATCGCGAACCAAGTCGGTGCCGTCCACGCGCTCACCGCGCTGATCATCTACGATACCTGCATCCATAGCGGCCCTGGGGGGGTCGCGATGATCCGCAACATGTTCGCGGCGAAGTCGCCTGCGAACGGTGGTGACGAGAAGGAGTGGGCGCGCTCCTACGTCAACGCGCGCCGCAACTGGCTCGCGACCCACAAGCTGACCGTGCTGCACGCGACGGTCTACCGCATGGACACCATGAAGCAGCTCATGGACGCGGGGAGCTGGTCGCTGGCCACCCCGCTCACCGTGCGCGGCGTGAAGATCGCGTAGCCATGTGGATGCTCCTGCTCGCCTCCACCGCGTGGGGCACCGACACCGATGGGGATGGACTCGATGACACCGATGAGGTGATCGCGAGCCTTCCCCCGCTCGTCGCAGACAGCGACGGCGACGGACTCTACGACCACCTCGATACCGACATGGATGGAGATGGCGTGGAGAACGTGGACGAGTGCCGTGCCGGTGGGGTGAGCGGGCTTGCGCTCCTCAACGGCGGGTTCGAGCTGCCGGACTACGTCGGGTACGGCGTGAACTACCCCACCTCGATGCCAGGATGGCTCACGACCGATACGGCGTTCGAGGTGTGGATGAACGGCTTCGAGGGAAAGTCTGCCTACGAAGGTGACCAGTTTGTAGAGATGAACGCCTTCGCAGTCGGAACGCTCTACCAAGACATCGCCACCACCGTGGGCGATGTGTACCTCTACGCCTACAGCCACATCGGTCGGTTCGGAAGCGACACGATCCGCTTCAGACTTGGGCCTCCCGCTGGGCCGCTGGTAACGGTGCGGACATCCACGGACGGCCCGAGCGCATGGGGACGGTACGGTGGTGTCATCACGATCTCCGAGACGACGACGAGGTTTGCCTTCGAGAGTGTGTCGAGCGCATGCGGACTCTCCTGCGGAAACCTGCTGGATGCGATCTCATTCACACCGGCGTGCGACCTCGACACCGATGCAGATGGAACGCCCGACGCGCTCGACACCGACTCCGACAACGACGGCGTGATCGACGGCGTGGATGTGTGCCCCGGCGCAGACGATGCCATCGAAGACTCCGATAGTGACCTCCTGTGCGGCTCCAGCGATGCGTGCCCGCTCGACCCCATGAACGATGACGACGCCGATGGCTACTGCGGGGATGTAGACGCATGCTCCGGGTTCGATGATGCCATCGATCTCGACGCGGATGGCACACCCGATGGTTGCGACAGCGATCGTGATGGCGACGGCTTTGATGAGAGCATGGACTGCAACGAGGACGACCCCGCGGTGGGCATGGCGCACACCTACTTTCCCGACCTTGACGGAGACGGGTACGGCGTCACCGCGAGCGCGCTCACGACATGCGCGCCAGGCGTGATCTTTGTTCTCGCGGACGGAGACTGCGACGACACCCGCACGGAGGTGAACCCCGGTGCCTACGAGTACTGCGACACCGCGGGTTCAGATGAGGACTGCGACGGACTCGCGGAGGATGCCGACCCCGACGTACTGGGCGGATCGGTGTGGCACCTCGACTTCGACGGAGACGGACACGGAAGCGCGCTCACCTCTGACGCTACGACCGCGTGCGTGGCTCCGCTTGGGTACGTCATCAGCTCGGACGACTGCGAGGACGCGAGCGCAACCGCACTTCCCGGCGGCACCGAGTCCTGCGACGGCCTCGACAACGACTGCGACGGCACGACCGACGAGATGACGGAGTGCTTCGATGACGACGGAGATGGCTCCTCGGAGATCGCGGGTGACTGCGACGATGCAGACGCCAGCATCCACCTCCTTGCCATCGAGGTGGTAGACGGCATCGATCAAGACTGCGATGGTGTCGTGGACAACGACACCGACGCCTACGACGACGACGGTGATGGACTCTCCGAGATCGCGGGCGACTGCGACGACACCGACGCATCGGTAGGGGCTGCGACCCCCTGGTATGACGACCGGGACGGAGATGGTCACGGTTCGGCGTTGACCTCGGTGTCGTGCGATGCTCCCGCTGGGGCCGTCTCCACCTCGGACGACTGTGACGACGCTGACGATGACATTCACCCCGGCGCGGTCGAGGGATGCGATGCGGAAGAGGATCTGAACTGCGACGGGAGTTTTGGGTGGGCGGATGCGGACGGTGACCGCTGGGCGGCGTGCCTCGAGTGCGACGACAGTTCCCCCATCTCGCATCCAGGCGCGCTCGAGATCTGCGACGGTCGCGACAATGACTGCGATGGCAGCGTGGACGACGACGCTGTGGACGCCTCAACGTGGTACGCCGACCTCGACGGAGACGGCGTCGGAACCGAACCTATCGAGGTGTCCTGCGCGGGAGGTGCGGGCCTCGCCGCGGTGAGCGGTGACTGCGACGACAACGACCCGTCGCGGGCAGAGGACTGCTCGACCGACACCGGCGTGGACACCGGTTCCATCGATACCGCGACCGACACCAGCGTGGACACCGTCCCGAACGATACCGGCGTGGACACCGACACGGACGCACCGATCTGTGATCCACCGCAGTACGGTGGCGGGTGGTCGTGCTCAACCACGGGAAGCACGCCGCTCGGACTTTTCGCATGTGCCGCGCTCGCGCTGCGGCGCAGGAAGCGCGCGTGATCTTGCTACTCGTCGGGCACGCGCTCGCGGTGCCCGCGGTGGACGCGCAGACATGGCGTCTTCCCGTGGGCAGCGGCGTGCTTGTGGACGAAGCTCCGCGCTCTGATGTGCGTGTCGCGCTCGGATGGACGCACGATCCCATTCACGCAACGTGGAAGGGCGAAGCGTACCCCGTGGTGGACGACCTCCTGCACGCGGATGTCTCCGCGACCTGGGCCTCGCATGGCTGGATGCTCGGTGCGGACACCTCTGTGCGTGCGGTGTGGGAGGGGCAGGTCGGGGTGGGCGACACGCGCGCCTTCGCGGGCGCATACGGGCCGAGCTGGGTAGCGCGCGTGGGCGTCGTTCTTCCGACAGCTACGATGGACGCGCCGCTGGCGAGCGGCGGAACCTCGGCGCAGGCGATGGGGTCGAAGTCCGCCTTGTGGGGCAGGCTGCGTGCATCGGCAACCCTCGGAGCGACGTTTCGACTCGACCAGCAGCTCGGCCACGACGCCACCTTGGGTGGGAGCATCGGCTACGGGCCTCTCGATGTGTCCATCCTCCAACGGGTGCCGCTACAGGACGACATGTGGTCGGGCCACGCCTTCGTCTCCTACCACTTCATCTTGGGTGGGCGGCGCGTCGTATTCGGGAGTGGGACGGGCACCACGACCTCGGTGGGAAGTCCGGTGTCAAGTCAGATCATGGTCGCCAGTTTGATACGCGAAACTGCGCCCGCAACTGTCTCCGTAGCGTTGACCTCCGCGGCCACCATCGAGGAGCCTGCGGCGGTTCCGACTACGCCAGGCGACCCTCCCGTCGTGGAAGTTCCCGTCGTGGAAGTTCCCGTCGTGGAGGCTCCCGTCGTGGAGGCTCCCGTCGTGGAGGCTCCCGTCGTGGAGGCTCCGATGGTGCGCCTCGACCCGGAGGACGAGCAGAAGATCCAGCGGCTGGCCACGATGCTCTCGGCCAACCGCGCCATCCTGCGCGTGCGTGTCGAGATCCACCTCGACGGAACCGGCGACCCGATGGCGCGCGGCGAAGTGCTCGTCACCGCCGCCCGCGGACTGCTCACGGTCAACGGCATCACGCCGGATCGTGTCGAGATCGTGAACCGTGGCGCGACCGTACCGCTGGTCGCGCCGGAAGTCACCGACCAAGACCGCGCGAAGAACCGCCGCGTGGACGTTATCGTCGTGCAGGTCGGTTCACGGTAGCAACCACGGCTTCGGGTTCGCACGGACGTAGGCGGCGAGGTGGGCATCGAGAACGTCGGTGTACTCCTCGCCCCAATCCGCGGTCGGGTGGGCGCGGTAGAACGCCTCGGCCATGTCCACGATGTAGCGGATCGGCTCTCGGCTGTCGGTCACGCAGTTCGGGTCGATGCGCGCAGCCACCAGCAGCCCAAGCTCCGCGACGACGTATCCGTCTCCTGGCACCGCCCATTCCGGTAGGTCGTCCCGGTGCGTGGCGTACCCGTAGTAGACCTCGGGGATGCCCTCGGGTGCGCCCTTGAAGCAGGGCACCGGATGGCTCTCGAGGTACTTCTCGGTGTGCTGGTGAACCGACATGATGTACTCGCCGTCGTCCCAATCCCGGTCATGGAAGCGGTTGACGAAGTCCCCTCCCGCGCCAGCGATGTATGCGACGGTGTCTGCCGTGATCGCTCTTGCCCTGCTGCACAGGAGGATGGCGATCTCCGCGGTGGACTCGGCGTCCACGCGCAGCTTGACCCAGCTTGGCAGTTCCACGCTCCCTCCTAGTCCAGCACGCTGACTGCGGTGCAGATGAGCCGGATGGCGTCATCGACGGTGAGACGGTCGCCCAGCTCGAGCATGGGCACCGTGTCCGCATCCTCACCCTTCTGCGGGTGACGGGTGAGGAAGACGCGCAGCCCGTTCGCCGTGCTCTCGATCCGCACGAAGTTCTTCGAGGTGAGGTCTACGCGACCCACGCACGGCGCGACGTACCAAACATCGCTGAACGCTGCCTCGAGCCGGTTGAGGGTCATCGGCTCCATGCGCGCACCATCTCGCGGAGGGAGGGCCGCGGCGGGATCGGGATGTGCCGACCGTTGTTCCACGCCTCGGCCATCTGCTCCTGCTCGACCTTGCGCCACGGGAGCATCCACAGCGCGTAGGCTCCGAGCGCGAGGAAGAGCACCATCGCACCCAGGGTCATGGCGGTGTCCGCGTAGTACGCGCGGTCGATCTGTTCGAGCTGCTGCTCGTAGGTCTGCGCTTCCATCACTCCTCCTCCTCGGTGTCTTCATCTTCGTCTGCGTCTTCGTCTGCGTCTTCGTCTTCGTCGTACCAGTCGTCTTCGTCGTCGTCCTCGTCGGAGATCATGCCCTCCGCTGCGAGCAAGACCTCGTAGCGAACGTCGAAGTCGTGCTCGATCTTGTGGTCGCCGTCCCCGTACATGGTCGTCTCGACCTGGCACGTTCCGCCACCGTTGAGCGCGAAGGGCACCCCGCGGGTGTGGCACGCACGACCGTAGTCGCTCGCAGGGTCACCGTACTCCCCCTCGAGGAAGTAGCATGGATCCCCGACCACCATGACCCACGGGTCAGCTTCCTTGTTGCCACCTCCCGCGAGGTACAAGGCGAGACGATCCACCTCTCCGCGGGGAGAGATCCTCGGTCGGGAGCGGGAAAGCCGATCCGCGTAGAACGTGCTCTCCGCTGGAACCTCCCACACCTCGCAGAGTCGCATCATCGCGAAGAGCTTCTCACGGGGCGGGCGCGGCATGATGGCGACCGACATCTGCCCGCTGTCCACCGGGAGCACCGCGTGACGCTTGCCCTCCCGCGGGTGCTGGAGCGTCGGGCCAGCATCTTCGACACCGTCGAGCAGCATCGCGGTGAGGTAGACGTACCCGTAGCTTCCGTTGGTATCGCCCACGATGCGGACGCGCGCGTCCTCGTAGAAGACGACCTTGCGACCCTCACCGGAGCTGACCGTGCCGTCTTTCACATACTTGCGGAACGCCTCGTTGGCCTGGCGCAGCGCGCCGCCGCCGAGAAGGTTCCCAAGCGTGCTCTGCGCGTGCTCGTTGATCGCCAGCCAGCCCTGTCGGTCGGGCAGGATGTCCCATCCCTCGCTGTGAAAGATGGCGCGCGCGCCCCAGTACGCGGGGTGCGTGTGCGTGATGGCAGGGGAGTAGCCATAGTTCATGGCCTTGATGGTGTAGTCCATCAGCGCACCCACAGGCTTGCGGTGCAGTTGAGGCCGTTGTTGTAGAGCGTCCCCTCGTATCGCCAGCCGTCCTTGGCGAGGATCTTGATGAGAGACTCGTCGGTTTCCGCGCTCTCGCGGCACATCTGCACGACCTTCAGCTCGTTGTAGGTCGTGGTCGGCTGGCACGCAGTCAACAGGAAGAGGAAGAGATGCATGTGCGTCACTCCGTGTAGATGGGGTTCTCGTTGAGGATCTCGGCTGTCGGGTGCTTCTCGCGGATGTGTGCAGCCATCTGCGGGCTGAAGGGGCGGTTGTAGGTGAGGAGCTTGTCGCCCTCACGCATGACGCTCTTCTTCTTGCAGAGCTTGCGGATCTCCACGATGTCGATGAGCGCGGAGAGGGCCATCTCGTTGTTGACCGCGAGCGGCCTGTCGTAGAACACGATGGGCGGCTGCGCTGCGACCACCTGGGCGAGCGCATCGCGCGCCGCGAGGCTCTTCGCGCCCTGCTCGCGCGCCTTCTTCTCCTGCGCGGGCGTGGCGTCGGGGCCGATGTAGACCTCGCCGTTCCAGCGGAGGCTCATCCACTCGATGCGGATCTCGCCGCCGTGTCCGTCGTCGCTGACGAGCGCGACGGGCGATCCGTGGTGCAGCAGCGTGAACTGCCACCCGCCTCCGTCCGGCGTGCGCCAGGTCTTGAGTCCCTTGAGTCCGAGGCCCGCGCTGACGAGCGCGGCGTGGTCAACGTGCATGTGCATGTGCTGTCTCCTGTGATGTCGTGTCGTGTGGTGGTCTACTCGAAGCCGAGCGCGTCGTAGGTGAGGAAGGCGACGGTGCCGACGAGGCTCTGACGCGCGTCCCAGCTCGCGGGGCGGTTGTGCTCCATCCCCTTCTCGAGTCCGTCCTCGTCGCAGATCGCGCACCACTTCCCGTTACCGGGGATGGGAACCACTTCGATGCAGCCGCCTCCGATGAGGGATTGCAGCTCTTCCAGCGTCCACGCCGATCCGGTGGGTGCATGGCTTGTGACGGTGCCATCGGGACGGACGACCGAAGCGGCGAGAGGGTGTGCTGGCATGTTCAGACCTCTTCGAGGTGCTTGCGCGCGACTGCCACGCGCTCGGTTGCGGACTCCGAGAGGAACTCCCCGATGGGATCCTCCCCGTTGTGGTCGATCACCCAGCGGGAGTAGGACTTCCACCGCTCCTTGCGCTGGGCGTTGTCGAGGTCGTGGTTGAAGCTTCCGTAGGCGTACTCGTCCACGCAGCTCCAATCCCCATCCCCATCGACGCTCCACTCCGTCTCGTAGAGCGTGCCGTCCGTGTCGATGCGAAGCCCCCACACCGTGTACGTCCGGTGCCAGGCTTCGCAGTCGTCACACCACGAAACGTCCGCTTCTCCGCAGCCCGCGTCTTCGGGTTCGTACTCCCATTCGGTGCCCTCTCGCACGGCGAGAATGGCCTGGTCGGGGAGATAGAGTGCTGCGAGCTGCTCGTCGGTCGCGTTCTTGAGGTTCACGTTGGCTCCGTTCAGACGTTGCGCGACCGCTTGAGAGCGGCGCGGACTTGTGCGGTGGTCTTGCCGTACTTGCGAGCCGCAGTTCGGACGATCGCGTCTTCCTGTCGGCGCACCGCTTCCGACTTCAGCCACGACGCGACTCGCGCGTAGGGCGAACCGTCCTCGTCGGGGGCAGGCTCGTAGCATTGCAGCCACTCTGCGGCTTGCAGCAGGTCGGTGATCGAGACTCGGTCGGACATGCGGTGTTCCTCGCACCCTCCATCTATGGCCACGCTGCCCCACCGTCAAGTAGTTGCTGGCCAGCCCAACCTTGTCAGACCACCAAGATGCAGTCCTGGCCTGCATTTGCGTCCATTTGTCACGTTTTGTCACCGGTTGTGTGACGGTTGTGTGACAGCCGCGTGACGGTCATGTGACGGCTACTCGTCCGGCTCGATCTGCTCGCCCACATCGCTCTCGTCGTACCAGCGGTTCAAGATGTCGGGGCGATAGCGGGAGAGCTTCTCGGACTTGCAGCGGCTACAGACGCGGGCCACGGGGAGTCCCCGCCCGTCGTGCTCCCACCATGACGGCTCCGCGCTCCACTCGTCGTTGAGGCAGGCATGTTCCCTTGGCATCGGCTCTCCTTCGCGGCTCCTGTGCCGCGAACCACCCGTATACGCAAGGAGGCCAGCCGTCAAACACCTGGCCAGGACAATCTTGTCAGATGCGCTCGCCACGCAGCACAGCACGCTCGAGGAGGTCTGCGACGTAGCGGCGGTCTTCCTGGCTCCGAACGCGCTCGACGCCGTTTCGGCGCAGCCACGCAGCGGCGCGAGCGTCCTGCATCGTCACGCCCATGTCCCGCTGGAACATCCGTGCGAGCTGCTGCGGCGTCGGCGCGGGCTGGAGCACCGAACGGGTGGCGAGGAAGCGTCTACGGTCTTCCGCCATGCCCTGCGCGCGCTTCGCCCATGCGTCGTCCACAGCATCCGACAGGTACGGCGCGTCGATGAGGCTGTACTGCGCCATGAAGTCGTCGGGATCCTCGATGAAGAGCCGCGCCATCTCGCCTTGAAGGAGCGCGTGGCGGGCGATGTCGCGCCGCTGTTGAGCGTTCGTCCACGCAGACACGTTGACGTAGTTCTCGCTGGACTGACCGAGCGGCATGCCCTGCTCATCCACGAGGTCGTACTCCTGGGCGAACGGCGCGAGCCGCATGCGCGATAGCTCTGCGATCTCCGCGGAACGGGTCAACGGACGAACACGCGAGGTTCCCTCCCCGTACCCGCGCATCGCACCGAAGCGGTTGCTGTCGCCGCTCATCGTCGTGTCGGGCGATGCCTTCGCCACGATGCGTGCCATGCGATCCCAATCCCAATCCCGGTTCTTCTCGCCCAGCCCGAGGAAGTGGACGTACTCGGGCCTGCGAACGCGCAGGAAGTCCGCCAGTTCCTGCATGGACGGCTTCACCGGCACCTTGCGTGTCCACGGCAGAGCCGGATGCACGTTCTCACGACCCTCGAGGCCCGCGGCCCTCATCAGACGCGCCTCGCGCTCCGTGAGCGAGCCGGGGCCAGGCTGAACGGCGATGAGCACATGCGACCCGAGATCGAGCAGCTCCCGCAGACGGCCACCCGTAGCCTCGAGACGCCTCTCCGTACCCTCGAAGCTGCCGATCTCGTCCGGCGCGACGAAGAACGCACGCGGCCCCGCCACCTTGGCGATCTCGACGTATCGGTCGAGCGCGCGCGTCCAATCGGTGTCGGTGAACGGAGCCTCACGGCTCTCCGAGTACGCACCGCTATCCACGAAGAGAGGAACCTTCGCCCGATGGCTCTTCAGCAGCGTCAGAAGACGCTGAAACGTCGCGCTGCTCATGCGCTTTACGGCGACCCCGAACGGCGTGCGCGCCTCGAGGAGTGCCTCCATCTCGCCGGGATAGTCCACCGCGCTCCAAAACGCCTGGGTGGGCGCGGGCGCGTCCCCGACGAGCTGCTGCACGGGCCGCTGTCCCAGCATCATCGAGAGCAGCGCGGGCTTCTCCTTCTTCTGCGGAGGTGCCTGCTTGCGCTGCTGGCGCGATGCCTGCTTCTTGGGCTTCTTGATGAAGTCGGAAAGAAGCACTATCGCCTCCTTGATACGAGAGCAGCGAGCACACCCGCAGCCGAGAACGCCGCGACGTACACCCACGGCGACATGTCCTCGGTGGGTCGCTGGATCGGCACGACGACCTCGGCGGACTCCTCTGCCTTCACGGGCTGGACGAGCGTGACCACCTGGGGCACCACAGGCTGCACCGGAGCAGGCGGCGGTACGGTGGGTGTCATCGTCGGCGTCGGCGCGACCGGTGGCGGGCTTACGACAGGGGTAGGAGCCGGCGGCGGAACCTCGACCGGCTCTGCCTGTACAATCCCACCGATCGCCGCGCGAAGCGACGGCATGATGGCATCGACCAGCGTGGAGTACCCCGTAGGCGAGAGATGGATGCCGTCCCGGTGGCCCGTCTTCGAGTACGGACGAAGATCAATCCAAGGAACGTCCAGGCTCCGCAGCGCGTCCTGCTGGATGCGCGCGGTGGCGTCGTTCTTCGCCGCCTTCTCGGGGTTGGCTGTCGCGGTGGGCGGGCCGAGCCACACCACCCGCTGTGCTCCAGCCTCCTGCGCGGCACGGACGAGCTTGCCTGCCTTCGCAGCGTAGGACGATGCGTTCATGTCGAAGTTGTTGCCGCCGAGCTGCACGATGACGACATCGGGCTTCGACGCGGCGAGCAGTTCGATGCCGGTCTTCGGAAGCGCGGCGAGGAGGTTGCCAGGGTCGCGGAAGCTGCACTTTCCGTAGTCCTTGGCGTAGTTGATCATCCCCGGCGTGATCGTCCCGAGGTAGAACGCCATCTCCTTGCCGGGGCACCCGAGTCCGAGCGCGAGCGTGTGCCCGTCCGCCTCGAGACGCTTGGTGAGCGGCGCGAGCATGCCCTGCATGTGGCTGTCCCCGAGGATGGTAACCCGCGGCATCAGACCCCCTTTCGGTGTTCGATGCCAGCCACCCACGCCAGCGCACCCGCGGCGACGAGTAGGCTCCCCCAGGGAAGTCCACCGTCGTCAGATCCGAGCCGGACGTACATGTCGTCTGCCTCGGCCAGCAGGGTTTCGCGCATCACGCTGGACGGCCACATGAGCGAGGCCAGCTTGACGCGCTCATCTCGCTCCAGCGTGGGGTTGCCCTTGCAGAGCTTCGAGAGTTTGGTGCGCTTGATCGTCTTCTCTTTGCCGCCCTCGAGAAGGCGGGGGTAACCACAGCAAGCACACCGCTCGATGTCACGGGCGAAGATCGCCGTCAGCGTGGGAACGTCTGCGCCGTCCTCGTCTGCCTTACGGAAGGCGTACCCGAACGCACCCTTGGCCAGCTCGTTGCGGGCCATGTAGGTCGCGTTGAACACGGGATCCATCCGCTGTTCGGTCGTGCCCTTCGCAGCCTCGCTGCCCGTGAGCTGGAACAGTCCGACCCCGCCACCTCCACCCTTCTGCACCGCAGACGGGTTCAGACCGGACTCCATGAGCGAGTTCACCACCGCGGCAGCGGCGGCGTTGCGGGTAAAGCCCTCGCGCAAGAAGACATCCTCGATCACATCGATGACGTTCTTCGCACCGTCGAGGCCGACCCTGTACTTCGACACGATCTCTACGCCGGTCGGCAACAGCATGTCCCGAAGCTTTCCACGCTTGACCCACGGCCCTGCCATGCTGCCTCCTGCTCCGTGCAGACTAACTCCTCGAGGCGGCTGGGCGTATACTGCACCGTGGAGGGCGGAATGGCCACGCGCAACAACTTCGGCGGCACGATCATCGTTCCCGACATCGAGCTGGGGCCGCTGGCCACTCCGACCCTTCTCTTGCAGGTCAGCGGAAACCCGAACGGTGTCGTTCCCGCGCGCGGAGGCTCCCTCGCGCAAGACCCCATCAACGGTGCGGTCTACATCAACGCAGGCACGAACAACGCGATCAGCACATCGTGGGCAAACCTGGGCGTCAGCTCGAACCTTGCCGTATTCGGACAGTTTTCCGATACCGCAAGCATCAACCTCACGGCAAACACGACATACACGCAGGACTTCACGATCACCGAGGATGCAAACGGTGTCTCGGTTACGAACGACGGACTCGGCAATCCTACGCGACTCACGGTGGCCAGCGCAGGCGTCTACGCCTTCTCCATCTCTCCCCAGCTCCTCAAGGGAGGCGGCGGGCAGACGAACATCTCCTTTTGGGCTGAACTTCAAGGTGTTCCGATCACCCGCAGCGCGTCGGTGGTGGATCTCCCGAACAACGTGCAGACTCTACCGTTCATCGAGTTGATCGTTCGCATGAACGCGGGTCAGTACGTCCAATGGCAGTTCCGAACCCCAGGAAATGGCGTATCCATCGTGAACATCGGAGCCGCCGCGCCTGTTCCGCAAGCTCCATCGGTCATCGCAGGCGTGAAGCGCATCGGCGCGTGACCTTGCACACGCAAGGTCGAGCGTTATTCTCGCTTCGCCTGTCCGAACTTCGCGTGTCGCGTCGTCTACAGGTGGAGAACATCACATGAGCGTCAACGACAGCGACATCATCGTCATCCATGCGCCAACGTGGCGACACGCACGGGCCTTCTCGGTGGACATCACGGTGGAAGCCGAGTACGGCGACGATGTGGCGAAGGGGCGGATGTACACCGCTGCCCACCACCAGCCGAGCGGCCCGTTCGCAGGCCGTCACATCGTTGCGGGTGGACGACCCAGTCCGTGCAACGACGAGAACATCCCGGTTCTCGAGGGCGGTGGGACGATCCTCGTCTCCCACATGGATCTCGACACCATCGGCGGCGTTCTTCGGGCGGTGCCCGAAACCTCCGATCTCTTTAGCGAGACGACCTTTTGGGACGCCGCGGAGTACGCGGACACCAAGGGAGGTCACCTCCTCCACCGGGGCAACCTGCGCGAGCAGGATGTGACCCGCTACTGGTCGTTCATCGGATGGTCGCGCACGCAGCCCCGCCTCGCGCACGATGTTCCTTCGTTCGGCAACACGGCGATCCATGATGCTCACATCGTGCTCGAGGGCATCCTGGCGGGCGACCCCAAGATGCTCGCGATGGGCGAGACGATCAAGCAGTACGACGCGGAGATGGCTGCGGTCACCTTCGTCCATGCGACCGATGGCGTGATGCTCCGTCACCTCGATGACCCGTCCGGCTTCGTCAACCACCTCTACGTCGGGCCAAACGGCGATGAGCACGCTGCCATCGTGACATGGAACCGCACCACCGGCGCGATCACCGTCTCCGTCGCAGAGCCGGACAAGCACCCGCATACCAACTGCCGGGACATCGTCCAGCTCCTGTGGGGGCCAGCAGCGGGTGGACACCCAGGCTGCGCGGGCAGTCCCCGCGGCGAGCGTCTCGGCTTTGGGGAGGCTGACCGTGCTGTCCGCATGGTGCAGGAGAAGCTCGCCCGCAAGCCGTTCCGCGTGCGGCAGAGCTAGGCTACTAGCGGCGCACGAACCAGTTCGCGCCGAGCGTCTTCCACTCGCCTCCGAGCTTTCGGAGGCGGGATGGATACAGGTCGGCTTCGGGAACCTGCGCGATCTTGCCGCCGCCCTCGAGGCTGTAGACCGTGGCGTAGGTCTTCCCCCATCCCGCGGTATGATCGACCTCGACGCTCTGCGAGGACACCCGCCGCGCGAACAGTCGGTTGCGCTCGATGGTTCGCGCCTCGTCCTCGATCTTCTTCGCCGCCCCAGGAGGCGTCCTGCGACCGAGCGCGCGGAGCGCGCAGTCGCGACCGAAGCGCACCTCGCCGGCCATGTTCCCGTCCGCATCGCTCACGGCGAGCACGATCGTGCAGCGAAGGTCGGACTTCCCGCACTTCTCGCAGACGACTACCTCGTCGTCCACGCCCAGCACCCTGTAGCGCGGCATCGCGGGAGGCAGCGCAGGAGGGGCGTCCGGCGGGTTGGGCACGGCGGGTGGCGCGGGAGCGGCACGCTGGGGAGTCGCAGGAGCCTGGCGAGCGGTGCGCTTGCGGATGGCATCGGAGAGAAGCATCGGTCGTCCTCCGAACCTGTAAGGCTCGCTTACAGGTTCAGCCCTTCAGCGCACGGTCGATCTGCGCGTCCGTCATGGCATCGAACTTCGACGCCGCGGCACGGTCACCCTTGTCCGCGGCCTCGATGAGGTCAGCGAGATTGCGTGCGGCCTGCACATCGAGGTCACCACGCTTGTAGCTGGTGTGCATCCTCATGGCGAAGCGGGACATGCGCTTGGTCTTGAGCTGGATCTCCACGGGCAGCGGAACCTGCTTCCCCGAACCGTCGTCCACCGTACCCCGCTCGATCACGAAGTGGACGGCGCGGTAGCCGGTATCGCCTGGCTTCCCCTTGTTCGCGTAGTGGTTCTCCTGCTCCATGACACGCCCGTAGTCACCCGCCTTGATCGCAGAGACGTACTGGTTGATGTTTGCAGGCTCGTCAACGATCATCGCGCCAACAACGTCGGTCAGACCGTTCTTCCCGAACATCCGCTTGCGGCGCAGCTTGTTGATCATGGAGAACGGAGACTTGACACGGCCCGCTACCTTCGCGGTGGGGCTGGCAAGCCGCTTCAGATCCGAGACGAGGCCGTCGAGCTTCGGCTGCATGGCCGAGCGAAGGTCGATGAGGTTCCCGACCTGCTGGGCGATGGACACCTCCTCGATGCCATGTCGGTCGCCCGCCATGCGAGGGTTGGGATCGTCGGGGTTCAGCACGCCGTCACCGTCGTCATCCCCGAACAGGCTCGGGTAGGTTTCACGGCTGACATGACCCATCACGTTCGCGCCACCTCTGCGGCGCGACATCACCGCGCCTGCCGCAGCGACCACGCCAACGAGGCCCAGGGTGATCACGGCACCATCATCGAGCAGCTTCTTCATGGCTGTCCCTCACGCTCACAGACTAACGCACCTTCGAGCGTGAGCGGTTGACGCTTCCGACAGGGACGTAGGTGAGGTTCCGCGACGAAGGCTCATCCGGGTCGGGCGTTTCGACCACCGCTTCCACCTTCACCACGCGCACCTTCGATGGGTCGAGTACGACGACCTCGGGCACACCGTCCTCCACATCTCGACCCGTGTAGACGATGGCATCGTAGCCCTGCGCGCGGGCACCACGACCCATCTCCTGGCTATCGGTCACCAGCACGTTGCGGACGCCCGATACGAGCAGCGTGTAGACCTTCGGTCGGTAGACCTTCGAGTCCACGCCGAGCTGGTCGATGTAGTCGTAGACGTACCACGGCACCCCGGATGGCCCACCGATGCTCCACAGACTGAAGAGAGACGCCTCCTGCCGCTGCGCGGTGCGCGACCCCTCAACGTGGTGGCTGATGTCGAGCAGATGGTTGGGGTCGGTGCCTATCATGCGTTCAAGCGCATCGATGCCCGACTCGTTCGGATAGGACTGCTTCGCCAGCGCGAAGATCTCGTCCCACGACACCTCGTTGCCGCGCTGGACGAGCAGTCGGAGCATCTTCCCGGCGGCGGGATTGACGCGCTCGAGGTCATCCACGACGCTCGCCGGGATCACGGCATTGCGTGCGCCGGTCGCGTAGCCAAGCGCGATGTACTTAACGGGCGTAAGGTAGATGCCCGACCCGACCTTCATGTTCGCCTGCGAGCGGATGTAGGCAGGGTCGAAGGACGAGAACATCGAGGTCGTGCCGTGGTAGAACACCCCCGTCCCGGTGCTCACGAAGTTCTCGATGTCGAAGGAAGCGCGCGATCGGCTCCCGCGGCGGGACTTCATCATCCCGACCGCGGCGACTGCGCCCACGATGCCCAGCGCGAGGGCCGTACCGTCCCTCACCTACGTCTCGTCGCCAGGCCGGTGGCGACGACGACGAGCACCGTCGCTAACCCAACGCCCGCGAAGAGCGCGAGGTCGCTCGACGCGCGAGCAGGCTCGGGCGGCAGTACCTGCGGCGCAGGCGGCGTCTCCTCGACGGGTCGCTGGACGAGCACGACAGGCACGACCGGTGAGATCGGCGCAGAAGCGGGTACAGGTACGGGTGCAGGCGCAGGAGCGGGGGCAGGCGTGGGAGCTGGTACGGGCGCAGGCGCAGGCGCAGGGGCGGGAGCCGGCGCAGGGCGTGGCGGAAGCGCAGGCAGGTCTGCCGTGTCTGCCTGGATCGACCCGATCACGAAGCTCGCCCATGCACGCCCACCCTCACGCCCGAGGTGGACGCCATCGGCCCCCTTCTCGTTGAGGTAGGGCGTGGTGGCAGGACGGCTATCGAGCGCGCGCGCCCCGAAGAGCGGGCTGGCCTCGCTCCACAGGATCTCCATCGACTCGGGATGGTAGTGGTACATCGAGGTCTTCGGGTCTTTCCACTTGATCCGACCGTCCTTCACCGCGGGAGGGCCGACCCAGTAGACCACGCTCGCCGGGATGGAGTCTGCGACCTTCTTGATCTGCTTTGCTGCGATGCTTGCCTGTGCGCGGATCTTCGCAGGGTTGTCTCCCTGCCCGACCGAACTGTTCGCCGCATCGTTCGTACCGAGACTCACGACCGCGATGTCGTAGGGGCCGAGCTGGCGTGCCTCATCGAGGGAGTGACACTTCCGCTGACCGCTGATGGTTCGACACGCTGGCCCCGCCAGCCATGTCCGTGCCGCGGTTGCGCCGATCCCCATCCGCACCACCGTCGCGCCCAGGTCTTTGAGCTGACGTTCGAGCTGCACGCCATAGGGCGACCAATCCGTGTGGGAGTCGCCCAAGAGCAGGATGCGCTTGCCCGAGATCTGCATCGGCTACTTGGCGAGACGCTTCGCTGCGGAGCGAGCGGCAGCAAGCGACTCGTACTGACCGAACTCACCGACCGTGGTGATGTCGCCGTTGTCCTTCGCGAAGCGGACGGTGTACCGGCGCGGCCCCGAACCGGACGAACCGTGGAACCGCTCGCTGGTGACGAAGTAGCGGCCACCGTAGACCTGGCCATGCACGCGGCTGTCGAAGAAGCGCATCGTGTCGCGCTCGAAGAACTTTCGACCCGTGGCCTTGTTCGTCTCGCGGATCTGCGCCATCGACGCGAAGTTGTAGCTGCCGCCCTCACCGAACCGCTGACGGCTGCGGGGAAGACGCATGTCCGCCTCTACGAGGTCACCCCACGACACGACCTTGTAGCGGTTGCTCCCGTGGTCGTAGATGAGCGTCGTCGTGTAGGTGTCCCCCATATTGACGTACTCGAGGCCGTCACGGGAGCGCATGGTGTCTTCGCTGCTCGCGATGTACTCGACACCGTATCCGCCCATGACCTTGTCGGCGGCTTCCAGCACACGGGAGGCTTTCGCATCCGCCATGAGCTTTCGTAGCTCCTTGGCCTGGGCCGCGGTGATGTGAAGCCTGTCTACCAGCGTCTTGACAGAAGGGTTGCTGGTATTCGCGGAGCCGAGCAGCATGAAGAACCTCTCTCGGA
>Ga0214921_10001938_pt1 | contig 34629 bp, 39 predicted proteins | sample LL1505_MetaG_FD_177992 | JGI IMG/M metagenome (GOLD analysis project Ga0214921, IMG submission 177992) | Freshwater microbial communities from Lake Lanier, Atlanta, Georgia, United States - LL-1505 | ecosystem: Environmental > Aquatic > Freshwater > Lake | place: USA: Georgia | collected... | reverse complement strand
CAACGATTCCATCGTGGCAACGATATGACCACTCTAGTAATATTTTATCTATAACATTCATATTATGCTTCTGCTGGTGGAGGTGGTGTTTCTTCAGTTGCTGGCGTTTCCGCTCCTGCTGTTGGTGCTGTAGTTTCAGGGCCAGCTGCTGCTAATTCAGGGCCTAATTCAGCGCCTGATGCTGCAGGTGATTCTGGTGGTGTAGCTTCAGCTCCACCGCCGCTACTACCGCCGCTTTCAATGCCTTCTTTAGGTGCGTAATTTAATTCTAATAAATTAGCTATGCCTTGTGAAGCACGCTCTAATTCACCTACATTAACAGGATCATATTTCTTACCTGATACTTTAACATCAAAATTACCTTTACCAATATATTTAATACTAAAATCTTGTCCGTTGATTAAATCAACTTTAAATGTTGTTGGTTTAGGTGCAACAATATTAATACCATTAACGTAACGACCAAAAGCTGGAGACATTAAATCTTCCATTAATTTTTTTAGTCCAGGGAAGCGATATACCATGTACATCGCCTTCTCTGCTTTTCGCTGTTGTTCTTCTTGCTCTTTAAGAGCTTTTTTAACAGCTACCTTAATGTATTTTTCTAATAATAATTCTTTATTCATTATCATTTAATTCATGGAATCCTTGAGCCGCTTGGTCAATATAGTTTTCAGCGTTTGTTATGTGATCTTGAATCCATCCTGGTATATCACGCTCCATATTTCCTAATTTATTCATTAGTTGAGCAGAGGATTTAATAATTGATTTTAGACTAGCTTGTGCCATTGCTACTTCGTGATCATCACCTTCTTTAATATTTTTAGCTATTGCTTTACGACGATTAGCAAGGTATTTATCTGTTTTATTTACCTTACCATCGTTGTTGATGTCACTATCTTCGTGACCTACAGGGTCTAATTTTTCAGACATTTTGTTTTTGCGGCTTTCTAATTCATCTTTTACAGAAGCAATAAGTTCTTCATTGCCTTCAAATCGTGAAAGATTAACAATCATATCTGCTAAAGCACTATTTGAATACTCTGAAAATTGATTCTCTAGTAATATATTTACTAACTTTATCATCTTAAAAAACGTAATTTATAGAGTGTAGAATTAATTAAAGCAACAACTTCGTCAATTTGATTTTGAATGTATGAATCTTGACAAATCATTTGTCTACTTTTTTCAACATACATACAAAGCATTTCAAAGTATGCAATTACACCTTCGCAATTTTGAAATTCTTGTAGTGCTATGTTACCATATCCACTGATTATACCATATTTTCCTTGATATGACTCTACAATACCATCAGTTATACCTACGATTTCATCGTAGTATGCGTTTAGTGCTGAATGTGCAGCAAACGATCCTTCTCCTGTTGTTTGAAGATGAAATACGTGTGCTTGTGTGCGTGATGCAAACAAAGTTGATATAAATTGTCCTATTATTGGATTGTTATTTTCCATTATTATTTTTTTACTACTTTTTTAAGAATAGCACCAGCTACTTTCTTACCCGCTTCCTCTGAACCATATTTTTTAGCTGCTGCCTTTTCAATTTTAGCAAATCCTTTACCTTTTTTACCTATATCAGTACCTTTTTTAAAGCGAGCTTCATCTACCATTTTTTCTTGTCCAGCTTCAGGAACTAAACCCATCATTTCTTTAATTTTATTTTTTTCATCAGAAATACGAGTTTTTAATTCAGCAATTTTATCATCAACTTGTTGTTCTAACTTAACACCTTTTTCTTTAAGAGCATCTAATTCTTTAGCAAATTTATCTAAATCAGCAAATTCAACCTCAGTTGATGCTGTTTTTTCAGCAAATTTAGCAGCTGATAATTCGTCTTTGTATTGCTCTAATGCAGCTAATTCTTTTTTAAGATCAACTAATTTGCCAGAGCTTTTTGGAAGACTAGCTTCTTTTTTCATTGTCTTTTTAGGTTCTTTATCTTTAGTTTCTTTAGCTTCATTTATTAAGCTACGTACGAATAGACGTAATGCGAATTGGTTCATTGTTTTTTATGTTTATATGTATAAATATTATTGATTTGTGGTTTCATTAACGTGTTGTCTTATCAATTCACGTACTTCATCCAAATGTTGTGGATTATTAGTAATGTATTCACGCACCATATAGTTACGTACTTCAGCTAAGTTACGACGTTGTAGTGCCTGCATTAATTCAGCTGGTGAATTTAATGTTACCGCTGTACCATCTGGTAGTAATATATAATTTCTATTACCAGGTTGGATGTTTATAGATGCTATTATTTGTTGATTTGCTAAACGAATAAGATATATTTTACTAGGTCCAATACTAATAACTCGTTGTACACTACCTGCTCCTCCTAATTGATTGTTACGACGAGCAGCACCTCTGTCACCATTTGGAGCAACACGTGTTGCATTATCTACATTTAATCGTCTATAATCAGCACGTGGTAAACGCATAAAAGCATTAGTTAATCCCGTTTCATCCATCACTTCAGCTACACCTATATTACCACCTCCTGCTGCTACTGGTGCAGCGGCACGTGGAGTATTAGGTACACCTGCTGGTCTACCTCTTCTACCTGTAGCGGCAGCGGCTGCTATTGGTGTAGCGGCATCTGGTGTAGCTCCTGTTAATTGGCGAGCCAATGCTGTAGGTATATTTGCTTTAACTAATTTACCTGAATCAGATAATTTAAGTGATTCTCTTGGGTTAGCTTTATTTACTACATAATTAATACCATTTGCTCCTATTGCTACAGCATATCGATCTGTTGGAGACATTGGTGGTTGTGATCTAAACCAAGCTTTTTTAGCATCTACACTATATCCTCCTCTAAACCATTGTTGTAATTGATTTCCTTCATAAACTATATTTTCATTTCTCAAATAATTAAAATATGATCTCCATGCTCCATCGTCCATATTATCGTTAGCATCTCTATCTCTCCAATCACCCACTTTTCCATAATCCAGTCCTGTAGTAAAACTATATAATCCTTCAGTTCCTACTTTTCTTGTAAATAAAGTATAGGCACTTTCCCCGTCAGGTATAAGAATTACTTGTACTCCACTTACAGCACGAGAAAAAAATGTTCTATTATCATATGGAGTTGATTTTATAATAGATATAAAAGCGTCTTTATCAATAGTAGGTGGTAAATTATCATAATTTTCTGCTGAGTCTTTTACTATATTAACAACACCCTGTTGGAAGGATGTATTATCTTTTTCAGCACTTAATACTGCTTGTACATCTTCATCAGTAAATGGTACTTTAGTTATTTTACCATCTTGTATTTTATATGACGAGAATGAATTAGCATCAACTAATATTTCACCATCTTCTACTTTCTTAACTATAATAGCTGAATTATCTTCTGATTTGGCTTTATCAATAATTTTATTAATAAATTCTTTATTTACAATACCATCAGTAGCTAATTTAAGTAAGCTATTAAAGGGTAATTTATCTAATTCAGGATAATCAAGTAGATATTTTGCTGTACGTTGATTTAACTTAATATTTGGGTAATCGTCTTCCGCTGTGTATACACCTACAGATATGTCATCTCCAAATTTTAATTTAACGATAGCTTCACCGTTTTTTGTAACATATATTCTATCAGTAGATGGTAAATCCCATTTATTTAGTACTGTTAGTAATTTTTTAACATCAAATGGAAATAGTTCTGATGGGAGCCATTTTAAATTAACTGGTTGTTGTAAATTAGCTGTTATTGATTTTCTATCTTGATTACTAAACTTATCTAAATTTCTTAATAAAAGTTCTGGTTTTGTTATATCAGGAGTAATAGCAATAAATTCTGCTATCTGAGGGTATTTTGGTAAATAGTCAGATACGAATACATCATTAGTAACGTCACTAAAGAATGTTCCACCTTTTTTAATAACTAAATATTGTTTTTTAGTATCAAATGGTAATTTAACCCATTCTCTAATACTAATAGAATCTCTTTTATATTTTTGAGTGACTTTTTCTTTATTATTTAAAGGAATATAACGTAATATAGATCTTATATTTGGAATATCATTTAACCAAGGTATTTCAGATGTTAATCTGCTAAAAGACATTGGAGATGATTCATATGGTCTATTTTCTCTATTAGTATAGACATATTTTTTATTTTCATCTTCTACATCTCTAACTTGAATAGCAACAAAGCTTAATTTATCACTATCTGATATGTTAGCATTTTTAGCTAAATAAAATGTTGGATAACCTTTAGATGAATCATAACGATAACTACCATATGATCCTCTAGTTATACACCATGCTTCGCCAGCACCATAATTAATACAATTACCTTCTTTAGAACCATTCCAAATAGTAACACCACCATCTTGGTATACAACATCTGGTGTTTGATCTTCTTCATCATCTGGTGCTTCTGCTCCTGCTGATGACGTTACTAACTTAATTAGTTTAGATAAAGTATATTTGCGTAAATCTTTTTCCTGTATTTTAGGTGAGTTTTTTATAGCATCAAAACGCTGGATATATGTTTTGAGTGTATCATCACTAATGTTTATATTTAGGTCATCTGCTTCTTCTCTAAATTGAGCCATTAAACGTTTCAATTCACCTTCCGAATATTCATTCAAAGGAAAAATGTTATGTACTACGTGTAATATAAACTTGTCTATTGCTCTCATTGTATAGGAGGTAAATTTAGTGCTTTTAATCTAGTAGACCACACATCTAATATGTCTTGTCTTTCTTGTTTTCTTAATCCTACTTTATTAAAATAATCGTTAATTACGTCTTTAAATGGTGTACGTGTTTTTTTAGCTTTTAAGTACATACCTTGTAACATAGCATCTACTTCTCTTTCTAATTTGAAATATTCAGCATTTGGAGCTAATTTCATCTTAATTAGATTACGCATTATTTCATCATCACCCATTTCTTTAGAAGGAATAACATTTATACCTTCTTGAGTAAAATGTTCTAATTCATGTCTAATAACATCTGTTAAATCAAAATATATTGTTTCCCATTTTTGAGGTAAATCTCTTGGATCAACCTGAAATGTAATTACCATATATGGAGGATCTTCTAATTGATCAACACCACCATCAACAATATATTTTTGTGATGATGACTTTTTAACTCTTAATACAGCGTATAATTCAAATTCATAATCACGACCTTTAGCGTCTGTTAAATTATAATCAGTATCAAATGTCAAATCACCTTGCTCATCCATATATTGGTCTTTCCATTCTCTCATGATATCAGTGACTATTTTTCTAGTCATAGAATCATAAGCGCCCTCTTTTAATATGTCAATTAATTTTATCATAGTTACCATTTACGACAAGACCAATAATTTGCTTTCCAACGTGGTCCTGGATTATCACAGTGATGTCTTTTACGGTATGCGCTACGGCGTTTTGGGTTTTTAGCTTTAATCACCATACGTTTACCTTTAGCTGATTTTCCGCCAAATCCAAAATTAACTTTTACAACTTTACCTTTGTTATTTTTAACGTATACTTTGAATTTCTTGATGTCGCCTTGCATTGGTTTACCCAATTGTACTTTACGACCCTTATATTCGGCTTCCATTACACAATCACATGATGCTTCAGTTAAGAATGTTTTATATTCCTTCATAAATTTAATGAAATCTTTTACTTCATATAAATTATCTTCATCAACATCATATTCATCTATTTCATCATTATATCTGTAGCTATTATCATAGTTACATTTATGACAAAGGTATGGATTATCTCCACCATCTTCTAAATCCCATCTCCATCCACATTTTCCACATTCAATAGTTTTACCTTCACCAATAAAAAAGGCTTCATTAATTTTACTACCTAAACGCTTAATAATACCTGTTTTTAAATCAGCTTCAAAATTACCTTTATATTCCATAGGATCACTACTACCGACATATTTTACTGTTACGTTGCCTGGGTATTGTAGATAATTTACATCAAGAGTTTGAAATTCGTTTCCATCTCTGTCTATAAAATAATCAACTTCATTTTCATTAATTGATTCCTTAATAATTTGTTTTATTAATTCTTTAAGTTTCATACTTTATTTATTAAGTTTTACTTTAGCTTTTTTTGTATTTGGTACAAATTGTTTATCTGCTGCTGCTTTTTTCTTTGATGTAGCAGCACGTTCAGCTTTAGTTAAGCTATTTGCTTTAGCACGAGGTAAACAGCGTGTTGTTTTATTACCTTTTTTCATTGTACCACAAGGACCAGTTATGTTACCTGCTGTATCAATACGAACCCAATCTTCTTTTTTAAACCAATCACGAAGTGATTCGTCTATTTCTTCTTCCATTAAACCTTTACATACTTTAACAGCACGACCAGAAAGATAAGCTGATGGTTTTTCTCCATCAGCTCTACGACGATTATAATATGCTCTACCTTTTTTACAGAGCTTTTCAGTTAATAATTCGTCTAATATTTCGGTTAGTTTAATCACAATTATTTATTTTGAATGCCACCAATTACAACAATATTCATCAGCAGGATAAGGTATATTTTCATCCCCATCATGCCATTTTAACCAATATTTACTGTTACATTTATTACCTTCAGCAACCCAATATTCACAATTAGCACACATAGAGCCACCTTTAGTGACTCTCATTCCTGGTTGATGATCAGCTGGATATTCTGCTGGTCCTTCATTCAGTAATAATTCGGTTAATTTAATCATGTTGAACATATTATTTTTTATCTCGAATTAGTAATTCGCCTAATACTTCCATACGACCTACTTCACGTTGAAATTCAATTTGAGTCATATTTAATGATATGCTTTTTAGTGTTTTTTCAAACTCTTTTATAGCTGCTTCTTTATCAAATTTACCTTCTTCGGCTTTTTTATAATATGGAGCTTTTACTTTAAAATGATGCCACGTTAATAATGCTAATCCACCTTTTTCTTCAGCAGTTGTTGCTATTTTAGCAGCACCTTTACCACGAGTAGCAGCAAAATTTTCAAATGTTTCTTTTACTTCGTTTAGTAAATTAATTAATTTAATCATGTTAAACATTACTTTTTCAATTTAGCATTTTCAGTAGATAAGAAATCAACTTTAACACGTAGTTCTGCTACTTCTCCAGTTAATTTTAATACTAGATTACGTAGATCGTCTTTTTCTCTAGCTGATGCTTCTAGTAATGCTTCTAATTTAGAGATACGATCTTTGCAATCATGACGAATAAAATCATCATCACGTTCTCTATGTATTGCTCGTTTTTCATAATAGCGGAAAGCTGTAGTACCACCCAAAACTGTTATTGCTGTGATTAATACTGACCAAATGTTACTATCCATAATGCTTAAGACTTATTGTGTAAATTATTACCAATAAATATTACGCATTCATGGCATCCTTGAGTTTTTGGATGTATTCTTGTATATCTTTTATAAATTGATTATCTAGACTTTTACCTTTCCATTCTTCAATATCACCTGCTTCAGTAACGTATTGCTCGCCAGATTGGCTCATGAGTAGCTCTAGTAATACCGCTTCCATTTCTTTAATATGATACGCAATGCCCTGTCTAATCATATTTCGTTCATATTCCTTATACTCGCCTCTAACTTTTAATTTGGTTTCATAATCAATCACACAATCGGAACATTTCTGATGTATTTTGAACATATATTTGTCAAAATGACCTTTTGTCATTGGTTTATTACAGTTAGGACATGTAATAGGTGTGAATATTTGCTTTTTAATAGCATCAAAACGTGTTACAGTCTGTTTGATTCCGTTTTTTATAGTCCATTTTTTACCGCGCTTTTCCCAAACGTCACCCTCCTTGCGTTCAACATAATCTGCAGTGTATCCAACCTGTACTCCGGTTTTATCGCCCGCTTTTTTACTGATAATGTTACGCATACGTTGTACGTCGCGTGTTTTAAATTCTTTTTTAAGTAAATTATCGCTCATTATAACCCTAATTTTTTAAGTTGTGAAATTGTATTATCTGCTGATGTATGGTGTATTCCTATACCACCAGCCGCGTTCCATTCTCTAATGGTTTGTTCCATATCATCAATTAATATTCTATTAGGACCTGCAAACATTTGTTTATAGGCACGCTGATAGAAATATAATTTCTTATATTGATTATTAATATGCATTTTACACCATGCTTCCTTACCTACTTTAGATGAAGGATCCTGTGATGGGGAAGATAAAATGTTTGGTTTGTAGCGTTTAATATAGCGCCATAACGTTTGACCATCTGGCATCCAAGGTAGATTAGCCCAAAAAGCGGCCCCTTCTTCCTCTATTGGTTGCCAAAATGCAGCATCACCTTTAACATATTGTTTTGTGTGAACACCTGTTAAATCGTAATAACCTTTTTCAAAATCAACTAATACCCCATCCATATCAGAGTAAATTGTATACATAACTTTATTTTTATTTTATATATCGAGTACTTTTATATTTCCTTGTTTATCATAACCTAAATTATCATTGTGAGGATCGTCATTTAGCTCGTCATTATCCATTATAGGTTTTAATTTTTTAACTAGTTCAGAATTTTTTGTGTAGTTTTCATACACATATGGATCTACTAAAAACTTAGTATGATATATATAATATGTCATATCATCCATTAAATCATCTAAGTCTTGCTGTGTTTTTATCTTTGAAGGTTTATCCCAAAAACCATAATCTATTCTTTGTTTTATATAATCCGTTACTCTAGTCTTTAAATTAGAATTATAAGCTTTTTTATAGTCCTTTATTAATTGATTCCATACCTTAATACATTCAGCATCTATGTCTTTACTTAGCGTGTTAGTATCTAACTTCTCCTGTGTGTAAGCATCTTTACTTACTACTTTGACTTTAGTAACTAAATCAGGATATTTTAAAGATAATGCTCTAAGTTTTTCTATTTTATCAGCTATAGTTTTACCGCGATGTGCAGATCTATTATATTTCTTTAATACGTAATCAGGATTGTTTATATAAGGATACGCAGTTTGTTCTGCTCCTTGTCCTAATTCTGGTTTGGGGCGGATATTTAATTCTTTTAATATGTCAGCTAACTTTATCATTATTGATATATTTCTTCGTTTTGTTTGCCGAATTTTCTTAATAATACACCTGCTTGTGCATTTGCTTCATTTTCAATTTCACTACCAGTTTCACCACTATTATAATCAATTCTACCTTCTTCAGCTTGCTTACGATGTACTAATTCATGTGCTAATGTACGTAACAAATCAGCCATGTTGCGGTTTTTAACATACAACCATATTTTATCGTTATTAGGATTAAATGAACCAAATGAATGCATCTCTTTAGCCATGTTATTATCTCTTGATAATGTAAGAGATGTTGGTGGTTTTTGTATTCCTAATTCTTTAATAGCAAACCCGATAAATTTCTTTAATAGTTGTTTATCGTTTGGTGTATTTAAACCTTCGTTTAATGATTGTAATTTTACTCTAGCTATTTTTTTATCATATGAATTTGATAATTCAATAAGACCTAGTAAATATTTTTTCATTTCTTCATCAACAGGAAGTTGTTTATATGTTATTTTAACATTATATCCTGGGTTGTAATTAAATCTTACTTCTGTATTATGCATATCAATTGCCGCTTGTTTTTCATCCTTATATAACCCCATCATGTTTGGCATTATATATTTGCCAGTAGTTTGATCAACCATTTGATACCAAAATATTTTTTGATCTCCTTTTAAAAGAGCAATTGCGAGTGATTTATCAACATACGGAAGTCCTGGTATTGGTTCATTTTTATACTTATAGTTATCTAAAGCTTTATCTTTTTCCTGGTCTAAATATTTAATTTTAACATCAATATCGTCCTCAGATGGTGGTTCGTATTGTAATACATCTTTTAATCCTTTAAGTTGTGGATATGTAGATGCGGCTTCTTCAAAAGTTTCATACCAATCACTAGTATCTTGAGAATTATCGGCTTCTGTAATAAGATAACCATTATTATTTTCTCCAACCATTACTACTAATAAGTGGGTTGGATCAAAAAATTTACCATATTCAGATTTACCACTAGGTCTACTATCATCAAACACAAAATAAGTTATAGAAGCATCCTTATCTTCATCACCTACTCTATAGTTAGCATATTCATTTCCTGTCCCACGAGCTGATATACAGAATGTATATCCGTGACCATATTTTATGCATGCTTTTTTATCCCCTGCTTTATATACCCTTATATTATTTTGGTTATAAACCAAATCAGCATTATCTACTTCACCATCATTTATTTTACCTGCTTTAATACGTTTAGGTTCGATTGAAGATACTGTGTCTACTAGATCATCCCAAGAATATTTTAATATGTCTTTTTGATCTACATTATCTTTTATTTGATCAAAGCGCTTTATTACTTTTTTTATTTCATCATCCGTTAATTCAGGATCTTCTTGCTTAAATTTTTGTATTAATTTATTGATAACTCCAACTGAATATTCTCTAATCAAACCTTCTCCAAGATCAACTGGTTGATGTAATTGTTTAGTTTGTAGATTCAATGTACCCTGCAATACAGTAGGGATTGAACCTAATGCTCTAAATAAAGATAATACCACTTCTCCGCCCACCAAATAATACTTATCCTGACCATAACATAATACAAGTGGTAATGGCATATCCTTACCAGCTTTGATTTGATCGATATATGGTTTTGGATTTATACCTAATTTCAGTGAATGTTGAATAGCATCATCCAATGTTTTCATTTTATATGATTTGCTATTTTGTAGCTTAGACCATATATCATCATTTAATACTGTTTCAGTACCACCATTAAAAGCATATTCCATATCATCTATTGGTAGATTGAATACAGCTGCTGCTTTCTCTATTTTAGGACGGTTTTGTGTTACATAATCTTGGTAAGCATCATCTTCAAAATTAATTGGAGGTGATTCTTGTAATGGTTGTTCAGGAGTAGGTTCTGCAGGTATTTCTTCTGGTTTTGCTTCTGGTTTGTTATTTAATGCAGATAGAAATTCATCTACTGATATTCCATCAGGTAAATATTTTGCTATATCTTCCTCATTTTTTTGAGCTAAAGCCATACGCAAGTTAGTTGCACTAACTCCTTCAATTGCACCAGCATCAAATACTTTTACATTTGGATATTTTTCAATGCTCTTATAGCGATCCATTTCACCTTTACCAAATGCTACTAAAAAATTAGTGTCAGGATTATCTTTAACTACGTTGTATACTTCTTTAACAGGACTAGCGTCAGCAGATACTTTTATTTCAACAGAGCCATTAAATTTATTTTTATATAAATCCCATACAGCAATACTTTCATCAGCAGTAACACCTTCACGTGTTGATGGTGATACCAGTACTACTACTTGATCAGCTGCTTTTAATAGCTTTTCAATAACATCAACATGTCCTTTGTGAGGTGGTTTAAATGCACCTGGAAATAATGCTATTGTTGGTTGATCTTCTGCTTCTAATAATATATTAGCTAAGTATTGTCCTAAGTTCATTTTACAAAATTATTTATTTTAGCTTTAGCATCTTCTATAGTTGTAAATTCTGGTGTTATTTCTATTAAATGAGCTATTGTATCGTTTAATATTTGGTTTTCTTGTTCTTTTTTAGCACGTTCATCAGCAGTATATTCTTTACCACTGCCTTTCACAGTATTAAAAAACATTCGTTTAACATAATCAGGATTATATTCTGCTTTACCTTCAGGATCATTATTTACTAATACAAATTTATCACCAAAAGTATCTTTATATGTATCCATATTTTGATTAACACCAACCCATGTTTTTAATACAATACCTGGAGGTAATGCTCTATCTCTAGATGCATTACGTTTGAGTGATGTGTAAGGTGAAACCCAAATCATTAACATCATTGTGTCATATCCTAATGCTTCTAGTTCTTGTTTTTTCTTAAGTAATGGTTTACTAGCAGCACCTGTACCATCTATTACTATATTATTTTTAGCAGCAGACATTTGTGCAAATTTTTCTTTAGTAGCTTTTTGAGCTTGACCCATTAATTTGGCAGCTTGTGATAACTGATCTTGACTAAAATCAGATATTTTCATACCTAATCCAGCAGCTTTTAATAGCTCTTCATAGGTATCATCTACGTTAATTACTGTTAAATTGGATGGGACGATTTGTTTAGTTACAAATGTTTTACCAGAGCCAGCAGGACCAGCTAAAAATATAGCTTTTGGTTGAGCTGATGCTTCTAATAATAGGTCTAGTAGTTTGATCATAATATATCAATAAATATATTACTTTACTATCTTAACTGAAGTTGGTAACATTTCTGTATATGGCTTATGGTCTGGGTTCTCCATTTTATATATTTCTTGAATGTTTTTAAACATTTTGAAATTACTCTCAATATCGCTAACCATCTTTAATTCCCAACCTCTACCTTGAATTTTACCACCTTTACCTTCACTACGTGTATTTGCTTTAACCCACAATATACCGGTATGAGTAACTTTTTCATCATGTGTTTCGTTCCATGCCGTTGCATATGCTGCTAATTGTAAATCATAGCTAGTGTGGAGTGAATTTGATGTTTTAAGATCCAATAACCATAAGTTACCAAATAATCTTACAACTAAATCTGCAGTACCTGCATATTCATGTACATCTGAGAATAGATGGTATTCTGCTACTACTAATTCTGGTTTATGGGTATTCCAGAAATCAGCAAAGCGTAATATCATTTTCCAAACATCTAAATTGTATTTGGCGTTACCATATTCATCAATCCAAACAAGTTCTTCACCATTTAAAAACGCTTCAACAGCATTATGTACTTGTGTACCTTCGCCTGCTGCTTTATTAGCTATAATATCGGAATTATGTCCTACATCTTTTAGCCAGCTATGGAAGAATTGGTTTTTAGGAAAGTAATTTAAAATGGATGTTACTGATGGGTAATATTTTGTGTCGCGACGATAAAATCTAGTGTCTAAAACATTAACTTGTTTGTCGCCTTCTTTGTATTCAACAATACGTTTAATCTTTGGATCTTTGATAACATTTACATTTTTTTCAATCATAATTGGAGTTTTTTAGTCAATAGAGACTGAAAGTTAAGAGGTTCAGTATTTTCAATAATGTTTAAAAACCTCTCAAATCCAATTTCATTAGCATCTTTACCATCTAATTCTACCAAGTATACTTCTTTACCATATGACATTAATTCTTCACAGTATTTAAAAGCATTTTTAATAGCATCAGGATCAAGTGCAATATAGATTCTATTAACTGATGAACGGACTAATTTTTTCATTAGTTTCTCGTGAATAATTTTCCCAAATAGGGGAATAACGTTGCGTTTAATTGTTAATGCATCAAATATACCTTCAACAAGTACAATTGGTGCGTCCCAATTTATATATAACTCCCAACCAATAGCTGATTTAGCGTCAGTAGGAGGATTTTTATATTTTTGTGGCCCCTCTTTATAAGCGCGAGCAATAAAGTAATTTATAATACCATTTTCATCATATGAAGGAACTATAACTCTATCTTTATATGGACCATCATTACAAAAACCAATGTTGTATTTAATAATATCATCAGCGGTTATACCACGCTTACGTAAAAATTTAATAGCGTGTTTTGCTTCAATAGTTGCAATTTTGTTTTCAACAACTGAAGTTAATGATATAAATTCCTTAGGTAGCTCTAAAGCAGTAGATACAATATTTTTATCTACATCCTTACCAGGAGCTATAATCATATTTAGTTCAGCTACTTTATTAGCGGCTACTTTAGCGCTTTTAAAAAGGGATCTAACGGTTTTACCTTTCGCCTCACACACCCAACAATGCCAAAAATTCTCGCTTTTAGCGTTTGTTACGCAGTTGATTTCTAGTTTATTCTTATGATGAGTACAAAATGGACATTTAAATGAATAATTGCCCCGACTAGTCTTGTGACCTTGTCCTAGTACAGATTCCAATAAAATTAGAAGAGCAGCATTTTCCATAACCTGAAATATATGAAATTATTTTGCCGTAACAAAGTCTTTTCTAAAGAACTTACCTAGTATATTATCGTTGTATGTGTCAGTAAATAATACTGAGTGTTGTATTTGGTATTGTATTTCGTAAAATGTGAGTTGCTTTTTGGTAGGACAAAACTTTAATATTTCGCGTTCGAATTTATCTTCGCCTAGCAATTTAACATCAGCTAATAATTCCTTAGATGAACCCCAGTATTTGCGCCAACCGCTGTCGATTTGTTCTACTTTAGTAGTTGAGCGACGGCCAGGACCAGTTTGTTCAGCTATTTCCTTTTTGGTGAGTTTTTTCTTCTTATTATGGACGAATGATTTTCGACCAATATAAAATTTGTTGGATTCTAGATTTGTGATTTTATAAATAAAACCATAATCGTCTGTTGTAAAGTCGTCCCGTAATGGGACATATTCATATAACCAATTCATAAAACTGTTTTTAAGTATCGTATTTGACAATAAATGTCATATCTGTGTCTGATGATAGTACTATTGGTTTACCTAATTTAGCTACCATTAATAAATCATTATCATCATTATATAATCCTATTGTTGTAACGTATGGTTGAAATGCTGATCCAGTAGCAAAATCTTTAACTGTTGTATCAAATGAACCAGTTAATGTATATCCATTACTATCTGATGTTATATATTGTCCTTTGTATTTTAGTATGGTAGGATTATATGTTAAATTATAGTCGCTTTCTTTTATAATACAACGTACTTCATTTTCATAAATGATATGTTCATTTTGAAATGATATTGATTTAGTAGTACCTCCTGTAATAAAGCTTGTATAACTACCTGATGAAAAAATCGCTATTCCATGAGCATAAAATATATTCCCTATAAAAAATACTCCAGGTTCTGTTAAACTACCAGTTTGGATATAATTTAATGTTACCCAATTTAAATCAACATATTGAGATTGAGCTTGAGAAATTTCATATAAATTTCCATTTCCATCATCTTTAATAATATCACCAGCTGAGGATGATATTTGAAAACTATTTGGTAATATTTTAGAACCATATATATTTTGATTTATACTTAATACTCCTACAGTTTGGTTTGAACCTGTAAGTAAATATGGTATAAATAAAGGATTAGTATTATAATTAAAATATGAAGCAGTAGGACGTTGTTGAGAAGCAGATTCATAAGTGTTTACATTAAACATTAGTGAACCTGTATCTAAACTAGAAGAATATTGTTGATAAAATAAATGGTTTACTGAGGCATATACTAGTGCTTGATATTGACCATTTGTAGTAGTAGTTTTAAAATCATTAAATGATCTATTTCTACCTAAAAAACCAACAGCATAATCATCGTTAGGAGTACCATTATAAGTCAAGTCCCATCGCTTATTAGCAGCGTAGGATACTGTTGTTACATCGGCCTTGGATAACTTTTTGAATGATGACATGCATTAATAATCTAATTTGATTCTAATTAGAGCTTCTTTAGTGAAATCTTTTGTTAATGGTTTACTTAATTTAGCTACAGCTAATAATTCGTTATTATCATTATACATACCTACAGTTGTAATATATGTTTGAGGATTATTAATTAATGTAGTAAATAATAAGTTACCATTTGCATCTATAATAGATGGGTTTGTTGTATAATTAAATTCGCTATTTTTAACACGTGTAAAGAAATAACGTGATGAAACTACTTCTTGTGATTGTAATTGAAAACCAATTTTAACTGCTGCTGCTGAAGATGAAATAGAGTAAAATAATTGTACTGAATTGTCTACTCTTGAATTTGTTGCTAAATTTGAAGCAGATATGTATGGTTTTAATGAACCTGAAGCATCTAATATAATTATACCTAAATCAGGTAACATCATACCATAATATGAAGAAGAAGCAGCAGCTATATATGGTGTTCCATTACTACCACTAATAATATAGTATATTTTATTTTCACCAATAAATCTAGTTAATGAAGTTGTATTACTATCATCTGTTAATTGAATATCAGCACTTCCACTTCTTAAAGATAAATTAAATGAACCAGGTAATAATGCTTGCTTGTATCTTTCTCTTGATATATTAAGTACGTATATTTGTTGTGCTGTTGTCACACCTCCATCAAAGCTAAAATTAGTTTCTTCAGTACCATAAACTAAATTTCTATATTGACCATATACAATACGAGATGGAGAATATCCTTTAACAAAAGGATTTATAGGTACTGATCCTGATCCATATAAATGACCATATTGAATATCAAATTGAATTGATGATGTTGTTGTTGTAGGGTTACCTTGGTATATATCTAAATAATATTCAGTGTATCCACTACCTGTAAAAAATGTAGATAATGTATTTACATCACCACTCCATAATCCACGAACTACTGTTTCGGCGCTTATTACTGAGTCTTCTGTTGCGTATCTTGAAAATGACATATTGTTATTTTATTTTATTAGGTTGTTGATACTTTTTGAATGTTAACTGGAATAGTAATTCTAGCTCCACTATCTCTACCAATTACTGTAATTGTAGTAGCTAATGTAGTTAATGAAGTACCATATAAAGTATTAACTGTTGTACCAGTTAAAGTAAATGATGTACCAATTACTGACTTAGATAGTACAGCACCTGTAGTTGTATTTAAGTTTTGATCTCCAACTGTTGTAGTTGTAATACCTGTACCTTGGAATGATGATAATAATCTAATATCTGATATTGTAGCTACATATCCATTAGCTTCAAATGTACTTGTAGCACCTAAATAATTCAATGTTTGAGGTGTAATTGTTAACGAAGCACCTTGTTTAAGTGTAATTGTATTGTAACCTAAACTTACAACTGGTAAGCGTGATGTTCCACGAGGTAACGTTACTAATTTATAACGCATTATTTGTGTATCATTTGGAAATGCTTGAATCACAGGCATATTTTCAATTGCTTCACCATAAAATGCTGATCCAGATGGTTGGGATGGATTATATAATGTATAATCTACTTCATCATCAGCCAAGGAAAATTGTGTAATTTGAAACGAACCATCGTTGCGAGCTAGTAATTCACGGCCTTTTGTAGTCAAAATTGCATCTACTGTTACCGTTGTTGGATTTAATATTGCCATAATTGTTTATTATTGTATATACTATAAATATGTTAAGAATTCAGATTTAATATAATTAATTTGTGTAAACTATCCAACCTTTGTTTTTTAAAGATGAAGTATATGAATATCCTGTTGTTGATGGAGTAGCATTAGAAGATCCAGATAAATTTACAGATCCACTTATATTACCAGCAGCATCTAAACCATATAATATACCATCTATTGCTGATTGTTTAAAGACATTAGCATTATATGCTTGAAAATTCAATAGTGTAGCAGGTAGGGTATCTGTTGTAAATATATAATCTTGAAGATCTCCATTATAACTACATATAAAGTCTGTTAAGTTTGGAGTGTTAGTTAAACGAGGAATATCTCCAAGTATGTGATTATAGCTATAATCAAAATATGATAGACTAACACATCCCTCTAAACTATTAATACTACCTGACAGTTTATTATTATTACAAACAAAACTTATTAAATTACTTGATCCTGATATATCAATACTACCTGTTAAAATGTTATTATTGCAATTAAAATATTGTAAATTAACACTAGAACTTAAATTAGGTATAATACCAGATAATTGATTATATGAGCAATCAAAAGATTGTAAACTAATACTATTAGTAGTAAATACGGGTATACTACCTGTTAACCTATTGTCACTACAATCAAAATATTGTAAACTATAGCTACCATCTAGACTAGACATACTACCAGATAATTGATTATATGAACAGTCAAAATATGATAAAGCATATGATTGAGATAAAATAGGTATACTACCAGTAAGATAATTTATTGAACAATCAACATATTGAATAGATTGAGGGAAAACTGATAATACATTACTGATACTACCTGATATTTTATTATTTCCGATATTAATAGTAGTTACACTAGAGCTAACTAAAGACGCTGTATTTAAAGATAGTATACTACCTGTTATTTTATTATTATATAACTCAAGAGTTGTTAAAGAGGGTAAAGTACTAATATTAAAGAAATCAGTTAAAGAACTAGCGTTACTTCTAAATGTACGTAAATTACTTAACCCAAACGAACTAAAATTAGATAAGGTTTGTCCTAAACCATCTAATGTTAAAACACTAGATAGGTTTCCACCTACTAAATAGAATGTATTTGCTGATGATTGGGATAGAGATGAAGCAGAAATATTTAAATATGAGTTCCAACTACTTAAACTACTTGTATTAGCAACTGGGTAATAGGATGAGGTATATGTTAATGTTATATAAGGTAACGTGGTAGTTTGAGCATATATAGAATACTTACTTAAAGATGATGATCCTGAAATACTTGTTGTTACAGGAGTATTTGATGCCGTTACGTAAGATGATGTTGAGGCTGATAAATCATCTGTAATTAATATGCTTGAAGTATAAAATAAACCACTCCCTGACACTAATACTGTATAATTCACATTAGCTAATAATGATGTAATACCAGTATTAGAAGATTGAGTTTGATATACACTAGCGGATGCTAATGAGGATGAATATATAGCGAATATATTATTTGCTGATGATGTTGCTGACGTAATTGAAAAATTCCAATTTGTTAAGAATGAAGATGATATTATTGGGGTAGCAATAGGATTTAAATAATATATATTAGTTTCTTCTATTGGAAAAGAAGCATAAGTTATACTACCACTTTTAATATAGACTCGTGTATAATCTAAATAATTAGATGAACCTGATATTAAGTATTTGCTCGCTGATACTTCTAAAGTAACATCGTTATACAATGATGTATTATTGTTAGTATCATATATTACTGATAAACTAGATGAAATTGATCCTGAAGCGGGGGTATAATATAAATTTATCATTATTGAGTTAGATTTTGAGATGTATTAGATAAATCTACGTTAAGACTTGAGAATATAGTACCTACTTTACTTTTAATTTCATTATTTGCATCTTGTGGTACTAGAATTGTTTGTGATACATCTCCCGGTGATTTCTTAAAATTAATAATTACAGAGGTTTCATCTGGTTTAGGACGTAGTATTGCAAAATTTTGACTTAATTGAGCTTGTAATGTTATAGATCTATCTAGAACGCAATTAAATTTTAGTTTTGGATTACTTTCTGTAAACGTTGGTAAATTAGTAGATATTATAGTTTGATTAAAATCTGAGTATAATCTTAAATTATTATTAATATCTATTCCCCAATATCCCTGTAGAGGAATATACGCTGGTGGAGTTGTTAAAGTACGGGAAGATACTAATATTCTTATAAAATTATATAATATTGGTGGATTAGTATTTACATCATTAAAATCAATAGTAATATATATAGGAGCAGCATACATTGTAAGTGGATTTGTTACTCCTGAAATATTACTTATAGTAAATTGTTTAGACGTGCTATTCCATATAGTATTAAAGAAATTCCGAGTATCTGCTGTATTTTTTAATTGAATCATATTATACAGTCCACCTTGGTATGAAAACCGAGGATTAAAAGAAGCACTAGCGGTTAATAATATTGGACTACTTGATAAACTTGCAGTTACTACAGTATAATAATCTGGAGTTGGACTATTAAAAGATGATAGTCTAATCAGATCATTTTCTTGTATTGATAAAATATCAGTTACAGGAGAATAATAGTTACTTGTAGGGGCTGTAGGTTGAAATAAAGAACTTGTAGCTAAAACAGTTATTACATCATCTATAAAATTAATAGAATTATCTGACGTTTGAAAGAATACTGTACTGCCTGTTATTATAGTGTCATATTTATAAAGTGTTTTTTGATAGTTTAAATCTTTTATTTCAAAAGAAGCAGGTGGTATATCAGATATAGCACTAGGAGAAAATCCAGTAAGTGTTTTAATAAAAGGACTAACTGAAGGAGGTAATTGAGGTTTTCCTATTTCTATACGGTAATCTCTACCATATGTGAAAAATCTATCTATATCAAGTAAAACTACTCTAAATCTAAGAATTTCGCCTTTTTGTAAAGATATAGTAATTTCTTCTGTTGATGACGTATCGCTTGATAAAGTAAGAACCCCAGCAAAATTATTAGTGTATGGATTAGGTATAGAAAGTTCATTGCCTGGTCCACTTTGTGCATTTGTTCCATCCCAATGAAGAAGACCTATATTAGCATTACCAACAGGACCATTTTGTCCTTGTATTGATGATCCAACTTGAGTACTTATTGATGTAGAACCTCTATAAGTCCATCGTGTTGTTGATGTTGGATTTATAGCACTTTCTAAAATTCCAAATATTTTAAATGAAAATCCCTTATTATTATTTGTTGATCCATTACCTGAATAATATATCCAATCATTATTATCTCCTTTAAAGTATTCAACATTAATGAATATTGGAACTTTTAGTTTTATATTATATGAGTCACTATTTCTAGGAGCTTGAAATAAATATTGTCCATTACCTATAACATCCGTATCTTCAATATTATACGCACCGTAAAATGAAGATGTATAATTAAATTTTATTTGATCAAAAATATAAGCATATTTTACCCCATCACTTACATCAAACCCATTAGGACCAGACGCTGGTATGTTTCCACCTGGGCATTCTATATATCCTGTTGCTGTTAAATCCCACTTTATTTTGCTGTTATTTTGCTGTGATATTTGAATAAGGTATGCATTCCAATCTGTTTTAGAATAAGCTTGGCTAGCCGCTGATTGTCCAATAGTAGGAAAATCTGTTTTATTTTTAAATCGTCCATCGTAATTTATAAAATAACTAACCCCAAATACATTATATGTATCTAAAGATACAGAAGGATCAATTGGAGATGAACCAATACCATGATCCACAGCATTTTTATATATAGAATCACCAGTATTAGTAAAAGAGTAAAAGTCTAACCCATATGATTTTAAACCAGCATATGCCTTACTTGATGATAATGGTGTTAAAGATCTAAAATATAAAGTTTCATTATTTTCTCTAAATAAAATAGGATCAAATGAGTATCCTCCTCTAAAAATAGTTTTAGTACCATCAAGTGTTTTTTGGAATGATGGTTTAATAGCATCAGATAATGATAATACTACATTATCTCCTGACTTAAATGTATTTTGTACTTCAAATAAGTTATTATTTTTTAATGTTAGATCTGTTAGATTTTGACTAGCATCAACTAGATATTTTAGCTGTATTTGTGTTTTATCAGAAAAATTTAATGATTGAGATGGTATATTTTTTACCCAACCTACTTTATATGATTGACGATCAATAGCTGCTGTTTTACCATACGATTTATCTCCTACTTGAATTTTACCATCTGATCCTGTGTATGAAGAGGATGTGTATGTATTATATTTTAAACTAGTTGTTTTTGATCCTTCATAACGTGATGTATTATATGAGCGTAATGTTAAATATGAATCTTGTAATTCAGCACTACTAGTAATACTTCCTGTTGGTAAATAATTACCAGTATACTCTATCTTTTTTCTTCTAGTAGATACAACGCTTTTAGATACGTTATTTAATAATACATTCCATTCTGAGTGTGCAAAAGAGTTTGCATTAATACTTTGTGTGGCTGAATGTTGAGCGTTCCATACATTCCAATCACCTAAATATGGATTTGGATTATCTAAGAAATATTGATTAACATTTACTATACTACCACTTAATTCACCATCAAACCACCCCATAGTATTATTGGATGATGATAATGAATTATAAAAAGTACCATACTGAGACGATATAGTTGATGCAGAATATTCAGCATCATATACACTTTGTGTAGTTGAGTTAGATGGATTAGCATACACCGCTTTATTACGTTCTAATACAGGTGAATTAAACGTTACACCAGTTGATAAACTTGTTCTTTCAGGAACAAAATCATTCAACATTTTAAATAAAGCATTATCAAAATACTGTATTAAACGAATAAAACCATTATAATCCATTAAAGATCCTGTAAATGGAGGAAATCCACTTACACCAGTTCCAAAGTATAATTTACGTTGAGTATCTAAATCAGGATATGATCCACTATATTGTTGTCTAGGATCACCTATATAATCATCTAAACTCCATGATGGATTATTAGACGCAATAGCTCCTGAGATATATGTGTCAATTTGTGTTTGAGGTGAAAATGATATATCAACATAATTCATGTCATTATCTCTAAATTGAGATGATGTAACAGGAAATGTTTGTAAACTTAAAAATGGTGATAATACACTTCCACTAGGGTGACCAGCAATACTATTATCAACAATTCTTACTTTATCATTATTATATCCATTTATTAAATTAGATTTTAATGATCCACCAAATTCTTTAACATTTAGTATACTACCTGTAATACCAAATATTGTTGTAAGGTGATCTAGTCCAGCAACTGTACCTTTAGTTTTTAATAATAAAGGTAAATTATGATAAATACGCTTATATAATTCAGATACTAGATCTTTACGTGGTATATTATTTAAATAACTACCTGTGATAGTGGTATTATTATCCCATATTGAACTACCCGTATTAGCACCTATTAAAAATTGATCTACAGACTCACCCGCTTGACTATTATATAATTTAATACCTAATGATTGTAATTGATTATATACTAAATCTCTAGATATACCATAATTTAAGTTATTATTAGCTAAATTTACATCAGTTACTGCTCCTAAATAAATCCATATATTATCAAAATAATGACCAATCATATTTAAAAATAATAAGAATGGAGAATTTGTATCATCATCTTTTATAAATGTTGGTACAGCATATTCTAAATTATCATAATTAGTTTCATCATAAGTTTGAGCTGATGATGTTAAGGCAGGATACCAACTTAATACAGCTGCAGATCCTGTTGATAATAAACTAAATGGTTTAGCTGATCCTGATTTAGGCCATGCGTACGAACTAGATTCAAAATACAAATATGATTCATATCCATCAAACTGAGATATAATTGTACTTACACTAGAAGAATAAGTATTAATTTCTGTTATTAAACTAGGTGTTGATGAAGTTAAAGAGGAATTAGCTGAAATAAAATTATTGTAATCCTCAATTTGTTGTGCTTTAGTATAAAAATTAGTTACACGTTGGTATGCTGATCCAAAAAATACAAAATTATTAAAATCAGTATAATCAATATTTATATTTACACTTTGTGTAGCTAATAAATTTAATATTTGATGATATGATGTTTGTTGTAATGATTGTAATCCTGTTACTAAATTAGAATAAGTATTATATTGTGTAGATACAGTACTTTGATTTGGTATTTCAATTCCAAAATTAGGACCCCTTAATTGTTGAGCAGGAGCTGCTATTATTAATTTATCTAAATTTATATCAAAAACGTATGGAGTTGTTTTTTCTTCTACAATCCATAATGTTTGTTTTTCCTGTATGGTTAAAGGTAAGGGTTGATATAATTTAAATAATACTTCATATCCCTCAGGTGCTTTATTTAAAGCAACATTAACGGCTACATATTGGTTATTAACACCAAAATTTAATAAATAATCTACAAAGTAAGGTGAATTATTTATTTCATCTATAATAGATAAAACAGTAGATTCAATTTCGTCATTTGTTAATGTAGTAGAAGCTAATCTTATCTCCGTTCTGTCTTGTGAAATTTCTTTAACAAATAACGCTTTATCTTGAAAGTTGGATAATTTATTATGAAATATATTGTATCTAACATTAAACTCTCCTGATGAATAACCTATGTCTTGTAAATCTTGAACAGGATCTATTTCAATAATAGGGTATAATGAACTTGTTGGTGATGCTAATGTTGAATCAATACCTACATCTGTAGTTTGAATATTACCCGTTGTATTTGGTGGATTTGATGTTCCCGGAGTTAAACCTATATCTGATGGTAATTTGTAACTAAGATAATCATAATTTATATCTAGTAAATTTCCAGCAATATCATATGTATAATACTCAATATAATCTCCTTCTCCACCAAAATTTTCTGCAATTTTCTGAGATGAAATTAAATTTATATCTTTTGCATCATAACGAGAAATCTTACTAGTATCAAGAATACTACCTACTATTTTTATATTATTTGCCATTATTTTTGAACTGTTTTACTTATATCAGCAATTGCTGTTTGTGTATCTAATACTTGTTGTCTCAAATTAGTTATTTCTTCTAATAATGCTTGAATATCATCTTGGTTAACTATAACACCTAAATAATCTGCTGATCTTTCTAGCATATATCTATGTGAATTAGCATCTCCTTCTTTTGGGATTTGATAAAATAAATCTTCATATAGTTGAAAAAAATCTTCTAATGTAAATTCAGGTGTTTCTTCAGATATATTATTTAATAATTGACTAAACTGAGTATTTATTACTCTACCAAAAGTATTTTTATCGAATACTTGTTTTTCTATAGGGATTTGAGACATATTATCTTATAACTTTAAATGAATAATTATCATCAAATATTACTGTTTCACCATTATTTAATACTGTTTTAAATAATAATTGATACCAACGTTCTGGTTCTAACCCATTCATATATAAATCAAAATAGCTACCACTTGTATTGCAACTAATTTTAGTATATGTCGTATCGTAATCTACGACTATTTCTTCACTATCCAAATCTTTTAGTGACCAATATGAAGAAGAAGGAAAAACATAATTTGATACGTTAAATGAAAAAGTTGATGCAGAAAACGTTCTTGGTGGATATTTTGGTCTAATTTTTATGTTAAAACGTTGTACTGAATCTTGTTGATATGTTTGTTTATTATTACCTAAACTAGTAACATATAGATCTGAATTTATTACTGTTTGAGATCCAGTATTATATGTAAAATCATTCCATCTTATTTCTAAACAAGGTGGATATATAGTATGAGTTGTAGATGAGAAATATTTTAATTCAAATTTAGAAGCAGATGTAAATTCTAAATCAGTACCATGTTTTAATATGAAACCGGTATTAGAAGGAATTTGTGTTGAATTCCAGTCACTTACTATTCTAGTAACTTTTAATTCAAGATCTTTATCACTAGAGTAACTAAAGGATTGTGTACATTCATAATATGAATTATTCCACCATAATCCTCCACCTACATTAGTACCTGAGTATGATCCTGTAGTAAAAGCAGGAAAATTACCAGCTGTAAACCATACATTACCTCCATCTTGATCTTTATATTCCCAACTTGCTCCATCAGTTGTTATTGGAGAATTAGCTAATCTACCTGTACCCATATTCCATATAGAAGTTAATGGATAACAGTATATAGTATAATCTAAGGGAATTTGTGAAGCATTCGCTAATGATAATTTTAAATAGGCATCATAATTAGCTCCATTTACTTTATTATTAATAACGTCATCTATTTCATCTTGTGGGAATTGGATAAGTGGACGTGATACTTCATAAGTACCTTCAATAGATTCATAAGTACTAAGTTCTAATATTTCGTCTAATCCAGCATTTAATGTTGGGTAATATGAATAAAGCGTAGTACTTTTTTGGGGGAATATTTTATAAACTGCCATAGTTACGTAATTACTACATATAAATATGACAGACTATAACTTTTTTAATTAAAGTCTAAATGGTACAACTCGACCCTGTATGTCAGTATCTGGATATCTAACTTCAAAAACACTAGGATCTACTGATGGATATATGTTGCCTTGTCGTGTTGCTCCTGGTATATCATAACCATATTTAGAATATGTTACTCCTGTATTATCGTATTTATTATATATTTCTAATTTAGTTACTGATTGTACACCATTTGTTTTTAATAAAATAGAAGTTACATCCGATAAAATAATGGGTTGATTAATTGTCCAATTATCTATATTAAAGAAATTCTTTAATGCTAATATACAATTAGTTACAATATCATTGTTGTTATATCCACTTTGTACTACTATATCAAAATTAACACCTATATTAATATAAAACGCATCTTTAATATTTATGGCATCTGTAACCATTCTATATTGATTAAGATATGTAGCTAAATTTTGCTTTAATGTAGGTGATGATGTGGTTAAATTTTTATTAGAATCATAAGCTAGTGTGTACATATCTAATGAAAGAGGATTACGTTCTTCAGTACGAGCTACTGTTGGTGTAGCTATCATTTCACGAGCTACATCTTGTGTAACATATACTTTAGCTATAGAACCATAATCAGTTGGTAATGATAAAGCCCGTACTATATAATCTTCTCTAGTTACAGCACGTAATTGAGATTGATAAGCATATAATGCATTATTGCGAATTTCTTCTACTTCATCTCCACCTTTACCACCGGATGCTGGGTTAGGATTAGCACACACTATACTATTTAATACTTGTTGTGCTAAGGGTCCACCTAAATTACCTAAACCAACTTTAATACCTATTTTATCAATAGTAACTATATCATTTGAAGGAACATTAGATTCAACACCACCACCTACAAGATATCTAACTGTTAAGGTAGTCATACTTGGAGCTAAACCATATTCTTGAGTAATAAATGGAGTAGCTTTATTATAATCATTTAATAAAGTAGATATACCAGGTACTAAACCTAATTGAATATTATCTGGAGTTGGTAGTATAGTATCATCTGAAGCGTTTGATAACCCTGCTCCAAATTCTAATTGTAATGTATTATCTGTTATAAATCTAGATACAAAACGGAGAGGTACTCTTTGATAGTTAACTAAATAAGGTACACCATCTGATGCAGCATTTGGATTAGTAATAGGCATTAACATACTAGCTTGAGCTAAGTATGGTACTTCATACCATTTATTTCCATCACTATCAGTAGCATCCAGTATATTTAATATATTAGTATCTGTAATATTTTCTACTTGAAATTTTTGTGGTCCCGTAAATGTGAATGTTGTGGATTTAATTTCAGCAGATATTACTTTAACTGATTTTTTTAATAGGAAAAAATTATTATTAGCTAATGTTACTTCTGTATTAGCCGTATCATTAAAATCAACTTTTTGTATAGTTAAAAATTTAATACCCGTACTAGCCGATGTTACTACTGTATTTTCAGGAACTATTATAGCATAAGTGTAATCAGGTTGTAATTGTCCTCCTATATTAATAGAAGGTATCAATTGATATATTTCTACTGTAGTTGTTGAAGCATATGATACTTTAGGGCGATATCCAAACATATATGAAAGAGCAAATAAATTTGGTCTTTCTTTAGCATATAATAAAAATCCTTCTTGAATTTGAGTATCAATATAAAATGAAGAAACATCACCAACATATGCTGCTAAGTCAATAAATATAGCTCCAGGGTTGGCATCTGAGAAGTCATTATATGTGTTTGGAAAGTAAGTTTTTGTATAATTTATTAAACTACTTTTAAAATCACTAAAGGTTTTATTTAAATATGATACTCTATTTTCTGCCATTTTATATAAATTGTACTGTTATTTGGTCTGATTGTCCTGATACTCTCATTCTATACGTAACTACTATTGATATGGTATTTTGATCTTCGTCTTTTTTTACTGTTATATCTGATACTATTACAGCTGGAACGTAAGTATTAACACTAGTAGTAACTAAATCTTTTATTATAGGTATTATATCTTCTGTTATAGGTTCGAATAATACTAGTCTAAGATCAGTTCCAAAATCAGGATTAAATACTCTTTCTCCTTTATTAGTGAGTAATAGATTAATTAAATCTGATTTAGCTTGTTCTTGTGTGCTATATGTTTTATTAAATGGTCCTGCAGGTCCATTAAAAGGTAAAGATACCCCAATTGCGATATTTTTTCGCAAATCTAATGGATCTATTTTTACTACTTGTGGTATAGGCATATTAGTCTAATTGTCTTAGTCCTGATCTATCCATTGGTGACATATTAGCTGCTGCATCAGCAATAAAATTCAAATATGGGTTTATTTTTTCTCCTGTTGATTCATCAACCTTATCGATTACTTTTAAATCAGTACGTTGTGGTTGTTGAAAACCAAATTCAGCACCCATTTTAGCCATTAACGAACTACGTACATCTCCGGGTAATGGAGCTATATCAGCACTAGTGAAATTAAATGATTGATTTTCACGTAATGTTTGTTTGTTTTGTTTAGCTAATGTTTCATTAATAATATCAGGCAATTCTTCATGAAGAGCCTCGATTACTGCTTCTCTAATTAATTTTTTGAATAATTTGACATTCATATATATAAATATTTAACTTTTTAACTTTTTATTCCTGATATTCCACTTGATAATTTACTCTGCCATGCTTTATATTCATTCTTCCATTTTTTATCTGCCGCCAATAAAAAAGCCAAATCTATTTTAGGTTGTGGATTAGGACCGGAAGCAGCGGCGGCCGCAGTAATTTTTGCCTTATCTATAGGAGATAACGGAATTTTTGCTGTTGTTCCCCCAGGAGCCACTACTACTAATGATTTTGGAGGAGTTGATGATGTATTTTGAAGAGTATTTATTGAACCTACAGAAGGAACTATTGATGATGGTATATTAGGATTATTAGATTGGGTTTGTGATTTTGGGGTGGAAGTATTAGAACTATTAGGATTTCCATCAAGAGATGAATTACCATCACCTGTAAATAGTCCCTGTTGATCTATTACTAATTTTAACTGAGTTATTAAATCATCTGGGTCTAACGTAAATGATAATTCACTTTTTAATACATCTACATTATTGATATCTATAGCCACAGCGTAATGACGTTTAAAATTTCCTATATGTACTCCACCAAAACTATTATCTTCTCTTATAGCAAATCTAAATCCTTTATATGTTTCACTTATAGTACCAAACCCACCACCACTTAATCCACCAGGTCCACTTAAAGTTGAAAAGTTAGCTGATTCCTCTAATTGACCATTTATATCTAATAATTGGGTTTTATAATCTTCTAATATAGAAATTGCTTGATCTAAGGTAACTGAAATTATTGGTAATAATGCACTTAATGTATTTAATAATCTTAAAGCAGGTTCATATACTTTTCTTCTAAATATTTCTTTTGGTGGTGTTACTAGATCGGGAGCAGGAGAAGGGGTTGGTATCCCTAATAAAATAGGACCTAATGCATTAACTATAATATTAAATATATTAATGAATATACTAATCCTATTAATTTGATCTCTAATTTTTATTATTTTATTCTCATTATCTTGAATTATTCGTATAGCATTATCTCTAGCTACTTTAGCATTTTGTAATTTTGTTGCGTCTCCAGATTCATTAGCTGCCGTTATTATTTCATTAGTATCATCTACTAATTTTCCTATTTTACCATTTTGAGCTATTATATTAGCTATTTGATTAGTTAAAGTTAAAGTTAAAATAGCTACTAAACTTTTTTTACTATTTGCAAATACTTGTTTATTTTTTTCTTTTTTTGCTTTTCTTTCGTCTTCTGTAAGTTTTTTTCTACGTTTTTTTAAACGATTTTTTATTTTTTTAATTTCGTCTTTTTGTTTTTTAAAAGGATCTTTTAATAAATCATCAATTGATTTTTGATTTGCTTCCTTTCGTATTGTTAATTTAGCTTGATCTTCTTTATAATTATTATTTGCAGTATTAACATCCTTTTTATATTGTTCATCTGATATACCTACGGAGGGAGTAGATTTGTTTGAAGGTGGGTTTGGATCTGTATTATCATTACCATCTATACTACTAGGAACTGATGTTTGAAATTTTTGTTTCCATAAAGCTTGTGATACATAATTATGAATATATCCATCCCAAATTACATCACAAGGCCCATTATAATTTGACTTACATTGTCTTAAACCATGATCTTTATCTGGGGTTTGTCCTTTCCAACTAGTATCACCAACATAGGTAGTATCTTCATTAGTTACATTTCCTGTTAATTGGGGTGGAGCAGCTGACGTATCAGATGTTACATTAGATTTATTAGTATTAGCCTGAGATAATTTTTGATATAATTGGTGTTGTTGGTCAAGTTTAAATAATTCTAATTTATAATTTATATCTAACTGTATTCCTTCTTGAATTAAAGCTGCTTTCTCTTTATATAAATTAGCTAAAGGATTATTAGTAGCTGCTTTAATTACTTGTTGTTTAGCTTGGTCTTGTATTTGATTTCCAAAGGTAGTAGGTGGTTTCGAATTACTTAAATTGGATAACGCATTAGGATTAGCTAACGATCCCACATTACCAGGAACTGGTGGTGTCTTAGGTGAATTAGGATTATTTGGTATGTTTATATCAGACATTATATTGTATATACGTTAGTTGAAAAACATTTTTCTACTTGGTCACATAAACGCTTTAAATCAGCAAATAATTGAGCACCAGCATTATTACAAGATGGAATAGACATTGCTCCTTCTGTTGTAGGTACAGTTGCTGTTGATAGACTTGCCGCTAAATTATCTAAAGCTGCTATTAATAAATCAAAAGCATATGACATTTGACCTCCTAATACTACTGGTTCAGTTGGATAAGTACCATCTTTTTTAATCCCCAAAGCAATAGAAGGTGAATTAATATGAGCTACTCTACCAGCATTTATATTAATTATATTATCTGTACTTAATTCAATATTGCCTTTAGCAAATAATAATACTTCATCTTTTCTAGCATTAAGAGTAATTCTATCACTATTAGCTATTAATTGAGCTGAGTTATAATCATTTGGTTTTATTGTATTAACTCTAGGATTAACTATACTAGCTCCTGGTTTTAATGGTAATACTTGTGATGTTGTTAAGTAAATAGATGATTGTTCCTTATTTATTTCTTCAATATTAGGAGCTAATGAGCCTGTATCTGTAGTTACATATCCGTTTACTAATATAGTAATAGGATCACCATCACCCCCTATTGAACTCCATTCATTGACATTTGATTTTGACTTTACTGTACTGCCAAATCGTATTCCATTTCCTTTTCTACCTTGAATTATTCTATCACCTTCAAAACAAAGTAAATTTCTTAAATCTGCTTTTTCAACAAATGTTTTTCCTAAAAAATCCCCTGATGGAACATTTTGTTGACTATTATTCCATAAATTGATAGTACCTAAGTAATATTTCTGTCCACCAGCTGCTGTGATTTGAGAATCTGGATTAGGTCCATCTGTTATTAATACTACTTCTCCTATTAAAGGATAATCTTGAATAAAGGCAAAAAATGGTTTTGCTGTACTACATTTATTAAGAATATCATCTGTAGTATCTATATTTTTATTTGCTTGATTATAATCCATATAAAATATGGTTCCAATCCCGCTAAATCCTCCTGCTCGTTTGAAAGCTTCTTTTGTAGGAGTATTTTCAGTAGTAACTATCCCATATACTTTACCTATCTGAGGTTGGAAGATACTTCCACCACTAGAATTATAGGTATTAGCTATACCAGATGAAAATGATGATAGGCCTGTTTTAATTACCATTATTTATTCTCTATTTGGTGCTGAATAGTTTCTGTTTGATCTAATAATTTTTGACCTTCAACCTGTACAGCCCGTTGTTCTTCTAATAATTGTTGTATTTCTGATGGGTCAAATAATAATTCTTGATTATTAGATGCGCTAGCAGTTGATGCACGTTGTGCAATACCTGCCATTTTAATTAATTGCTCGTTATTTTTTACATTAACATCAATTAAATCTTTAACAGTAGGCATTAGCATTACTGCCGATCCAGCATTAGATGATGCTAATGGTTTAAGAGCATCAATTAATTCATTAATCTGTTTGTCAGTATCCTTATTGTTACGATGAATTTGTTTAAATATATCGGATAGTGACGTATTACCAAATAAGGTAACGTCATCAAAATTAGCCATAGCTTGCGTTTATCAATAAATATAATATACTTAGATTTTTATATACCCGTGCTTATAATATTCATTATATAGTCTGGTACGTAATGTATCTAGTTTTTTAGTTACTTTAGTAATGTGAGGAGTAGATGTATCGGTCATTTCGCGAATGTAGATATATAATGCCTTTTTATTAAATATTTCTAACGTTTCACGTTTACGAAATAATTCAACTATTGCGTCAGCCGTACGAGCATCCTGGGTTTTAGGAAATAATTGATGAATATATTTGTCTACATATCGAACATACTGATCAATAAATGTGTTTGGATCTTCTTGATCTTCAGCTTCCTTATTACTATCAGATAAAAATCCATGATCCTCATCTAATTCATCTATATCAGCACGTTCTTGTAATTTCTTATAGTTATTATTATTATAAACAATAAGATAGCGTTTAGCTATTGTACCGAAATAACTAAATGCTTTACCTTTATCCTGATTATATAAGTGAAGTTTCTCAAGTAGAAATGTTACTACCTCATGTTTAAGTTCCTCAATTGTATCTGAGTCAGTATAATAGAACTTAAATGTATGAATAATATTTTCAGATAACTTATAAAAAGCATATTCAATACGATCCCTATAGATCTTATCTCTAAAAGGTTGATCATCAGAAGCTAAGTATTCAACAATAGCTTCTTCAGTATCAGTAGTAAAATAAATGCGAGGTTCTTTAGGTTTGCGTTTACGAGGTTGTCCGCGTTTATTTAACGCAATTGATTTTTCACTATCTAAAAATATATCTAGATCGTCGTTTTCATAGTAAGTTGACATAATAATTCTTGTTTATAACCTATAATGTATGAACAAAAAATATCGGAACCAAACTAGTTTTTACGAGTATTAAATTGATTTAGAACAGTTTGTATTTCTTTTAAACTTCTAAAGAAAGTACCTACTTCATCATCCGCTTCAAAAGCACCACGATTATCTAATTCTTGAATAGTATTAGCCGAATCCTCAATAACGATACTAATAGCATCGATATATTGTTGTTGTTCGACTAATGCTTTCTCAAGTTTAGTATTTTTTCTAATTATTAGATAACCGGCAATACCGATTACCTCAATTACATGAACTAATATAACCCATAAAACTGTTTGCATAAATTACTATTGTGGTCTAAATTGTTGATCAAAATCATCTGCTTCAACAGAAACTATCTCTCTAGTAGATTCAATTGCTTCTTTTAACATTTCGATAGATTCAAGAACTTGATCTTGAGTTCCACCTCTATTTGCTTGAACATGAAGACGATTAGCGATAGCATCTATTTGTCCTAATTTATCTAATACATTGTTTTTGTATCTCATAATATATGTTTATATATAAATATACGTTTATTTCCGTTCCCTCATTCTTATTTCTCATTTCCCATTCAATCAAACATTTAATCAAATGGTATTTTGAAGCTACGTAAGAAAAATCTAGAAACCAAATTCACTTTTTAAGCTCTTCGCGCACAATAGTACGTAATATTTCTTTTAATCTATTAATTTTAGGGGATTGTCTTAATATGGTACTAACCATTTTATTTGTTACTGGATCATCTGTATTAAATTTAAAATAACCTTCAAATTTATTATCAACAATATCATAACTATCTGCGGGGGTACCGGCTTTATCTAAACGATTTAAAAAAGCGGCTTTATCTTCTAATTTAATCTTATATATTTTCATGATAATAAATATTAACTATTACTGCCTGTTATGATCCCACAACGCACTAGAATACTTATATCCCAACTCTTCAATCGCCTTTTGCGCGGTATGCGAATCAATCGCAAACATTTCACGACTAGTATTGACACGGCAATAGTGAAAATGCTCGTGTAATTCGGCCTCTAGTAAATCGGAGCGATAGCATTGAAACGAATATACAGGTATCCATGGAGTAGCAACACCAGTAGCAGCCGATATTTGCCTAGCGCGTTGATCGGGTGTATTAGTAGTCATACCAATTTTAACCATATTAGGCACACTCTTATTCACTAGTACGTACACGTACTCAGTGGCTCTAACAGCGCCTGAAGGATCCAAAACAGCGCTGGCTAAATAATATACGCTATCCCATCCGTCTCCCTCGTCTATGCGAGTAAACGCATCCGCTTTGTGAGAGTGTTTATAGGATAATTTAATGTAGTAATGTGACTCTTCGGGTGTAACGTATTTTAGCATATATTATGGTTTATTATTAGGTAATGAGGAAGATGGCTGGGTATTAGGGCTAATGGTCGCGCCCGTTCGCACGGCTTCATCCCATTGTTCCAGCGTCATACCATATTCCCGTGCTTTTTCTTCACGCAAGCGTATAGCATATTGTTCGAATGCTTCTTTAGTTAAAAATAGATCAATTGGTTTCATCGTTAAAATATTTTTTAATATATTGTTTGTCGGATTGATATTGCCACGCCCAATACATACACGTACGTATACGTGAACGTTTCTTTGGATTACGCCATATCATAACAATACGATGTAATTCGGGGTGATCTTCTAATGGTTCGAAGTAGTATTGTTTGTGACTTTTCATATATTATTTTTTATAACTTAAGAAAAATATAGATTCTTTTATATGTTTATCACATTTAATA
>Ga0214921_10001937_pt1 | contig 34633 bp, 34 predicted proteins | sample LL1505_MetaG_FD_177992 | JGI IMG/M metagenome (GOLD analysis project Ga0214921, IMG submission 177992) | Freshwater microbial communities from Lake Lanier, Atlanta, Georgia, United States - LL-1505 | ecosystem: Environmental > Aquatic > Freshwater > Lake | place: USA: Georgia | collected... | reverse complement strand
TGTTGCTGTTGCTGTTGCTGTTGCTGTTGCTGTTGCTGTTGCTGTTGTGCTGCTTGTGGTTGCTGTTGTTGTACTTGTGGTTGCTGTTGCCATTGTTGTTGTTGTTGTTGTACTTGTGGTTGCTGTTGCCACTGTTGTCGCTGATGTTGTTGCCACTGTTGTCGCTGTACTTGTGGTTGCTGTTGCCACTGTTGTCGCTGCTGTTGTTGCTCATTATTCCACTCCGTCCACTGCCTACTACCAAAACCATAAGGATTTCTTAGCATTTTTATAATGAGATATATTATATATTATATATATATATTATATTTGTTTTCATTTTTTTGATTCCTGATGGTTTCTAAATATTCAAAATCCATTTTTATTATATAATTATTGAGGATTTACAAGTTATGAGGAATAAATTACATACATAGTGAAAATTCAATTCTATCAAACATAATGGATTTTACAATTACAGTTATATTTTGAAACATACTAAGCGAAAGATTGGTTGGTAATTCAATTTGATATTTTGCATGTAATTCTTCGATATAAACTACTAACAAGTCATTATTCATTTCAATTACAACTCCATTGAATGTATCGCCAACATCTGTACGTTGATAAATATTATATTTTTGTATAAATTTATAGATTTTGGATTGTTTGGATTCAGCATCATTCATATATTTCACATATTTTGGAATATCTACTACTATGTCTTCCTTAAAATTAACCCATTTTAACAAATATTGATTTAATAGATCACATGCGCGATTCATTGGTGATGTAAAATGAGTATAATTATTACTTCCAATTCCATAATGAAAACTGTTTTCATTGCTATATTTGCCGCGATTTATGATTTCCTCCAATATAAAATACAGTAATGGTGTCTCGTATTTTTCAACAAAATCTATAATTTCACCTCGATTACTGGTATCAATTGTTAGATCCGGGTGGTAATGTTTAATATAATTATTCAATAATTCAAATTTATTATTTTCAGGAGTAAGATTAATTCGATAGATTGAAGCAATTTCAGAAGACATGATTTTATTCACATACAATAACCAATATTTGACAGCGTTTTGTGAAATCGACCTAATTGATAAATCAAAGTCATTCAAATACTTTTTAATATGCATCGCACTTTCGCATAATATAGATAACTCTTGATTATACAATTTATCAAAATCGACGAGATCATCTGCTTCTTCATATGTATATCTCATACAAGAACGAACAGTTGAATAATACCAATCAACAAATTGTATTTCATTTTCATTATAAATGAATTCCAGTGTAATAGCATATGTATTTTTCAGTGGTAATATAGAACATATAAAATCAGAATAAACTTCGGGTAGCATCCCCCATTTGTTTTTCTCTCCGATAAATGAATTTCCGCGTTTAATAATCGAATCAAAATTAGGATGACTTGGATTAATATAGTGTACTACATCACTTATATGAACATATATATGAGCAATATCGTCAATTGTTTGGATACTAAACCCACGCTCACAATCATTGCTAATAACTGAATCAATAGTAAATACAGTATGATGTGTTAAATCGCGATGTTCTTTATTGCCTGCACGTGTATATATGGGTTCTTTCAAACTAGAACGAATTTTATTTAAATTGAATTTTTCTTCTACAATTGTATCAATTCTATCATTAATAATTTCGACAAGTTCTCCAATTATAATATTATTTTCTTGGCTAGTAATTTTAATTTTAATCCAATTGTTTTTTGGAATGTCATGTCTAGTTTTAACATTAACCAATGCATCTCCTAATTCATATACATGAACCGATAAATCATAATTGTATTCAATTGTATTACTGCACACTTCATGTATAATACCAACAAATTCTTTTCCGATTATTTCGTCCATATTATATAATAAATATAATAATCATATATTTATTATCTATTTTTGTTATATATTTTAGATCAGAAAACTATTATCTTTTTTTTTTGTTTTATTTAAAGAGGTTGTTCTCTTACTATTTGTTTTTTTTATGTATTGTTTTGTTTTTTTGGGTTTACTGTCAATGTTCTCTTTTTCAGTTTGAAACGTGTATTTCAAAAACCATTCATCATATTCGCGTGTTCCGCGTTTATCTTTTAATTCACGATATTTTTCTACCTTTTCAGCGCGAATGTTCTCAATTGTAGGTTGTTTTCCATAACAATTAATACTAAAACGTTCTAGTAATCCGCGTTGAGATAAACGGTTTGTTTGTTGTACATCGAATAAAAATTTCGCAATACATAAAATGCGGTCCTTAAAAAAATAGGGTTGTTTGGTATAATAAAATGCAAGATAAAAACTTAAAATGGTATCAATTGTAGCGATTTTAACATCAAACTCGTTGATTTTTATTATATTATAGTTATGACATGCAATTGGCCGATAAATAAACGCCATAGTATCTTTTTTAATACGAATTTCAAAATGTTCTGGTATAAGTTCTCCAATTGCTGCGTGTTTAACTATCTTAACGTGTTTGAATCCCTTTTCTCTCAAATTTTCAACAACAATATTTGCGGTTTTTTCAGGTTCTTCAGAAATAACATCAAAATCGGGTATTTGTCGTACCAAATGACGTTTATTTTTTGACATATATTTTGAATATAAACTACTAGCATACCCACCAAAGAAAACAACTCCTTGTTTTATTAAAGAATCGCGAACAATATAATATAATTTATTTGAATTTTCTGAATCGTTCTCCATATTTCTTTGGAAATCGATATTATAGCAATTAATATTTGGATCCAATGGATAATATTTATTTAGAAGCGTTAACCGTTTTAATACCTTTTCCCAGCGAGATACATCACCCATTGGACGAGACAACTCTAAATACATATTCATGCGTAAAAAATTAGGAGGAGCATACAAAATCCCATCGACTTTAATCGCTTCTTTTTGAATAGAATCAAATATTTCTGAATGTAAATATGTTATATCCGCAATTGGAATAAAATTAACAAACACTTTGTATGTGCCATAATGCATACCGGCTTTCGCTTCAACTTCTGCAAACCCTGAATTATGATATATATCTGCTAATTCTTTCGCATGATCTAATGCACGTGAGCTATAAAAATCATAATCTGGTATTTCAATATCACGATCATAAAATTGGGCTTGTTTTGGTAGAATATTATTTATGGCAGTACCACCATAGCAAATATTCTGTTTTTTTCTTAAAAAGTCTTCCAATATAGTAATCATTTTTTTCACTTCTTCGCTATTCGCAATTTTTTCTGATATAATTTTATCATTTTCATCAACAGCCTCGCGTAAAATAGCCAATTCACATTCTTGAAATGTCATGGATGAATTGCAATGTTCATTATTATATTTTTTTATATTTTTTTTATTAATTGAGGTAGATTCCATTATCTTATATAGATCGTATATAATAAAATAATATTTTTATTCGTATAACCAGATAATTACTTTTGCTGTTCCAAATATTTTAGCATTTTTGAAATAGGTACAAACGCAGATCTATGTTTACTAAACGCTTGTTCGTAATTCATTAGATTTGTATCATTCTCATAAAAACGATAACAAACAATTTGAACACCATAATCGGCGACTAAAGTATCAAAATTCGGGTTTCTTAAAATACCAAATATTTTCATACTTGTTCCTGTGTCAGGTATTACCATTTTATAATTAATTGTATCTGTACTTAGTCCATCATCATGAACAAGTGGCGGGGTGATCGATTGGCTTGTTATGCGACCATATGAATATATGCGTAAATTATCACCACCACTTTCCATATTCATATAATTATCAAGATTATAGCATGGTACATTTATATCTGATTTGCATTTGGGATATTTCATATATTCAGGTGAAGTTGTTTTATCAATAATAAAAATAATTTTTCCCATTAATTCCGATATTTTTGTATCACCTGAAACTTTACCATCGTATAAGCGTGGTTTTAGATTCGAATCAATTATCATTGCAATTTTTTCAAATAATTCTTTGTTCTTTGTTTTGATTCTTAAATTAATAAATAATGGATCACCTGGATTTGGCGAAGGAGCGATAAATGCACTATTGGCTATTATCTTAATTACATCGATAAATTTTATTTTATTACTACTGTCTATATTTTTGTATGCAGAATCGGTTGTATATGCTACATATGGTATATCGCCAACAAATAATATCTCGAAATCTAAAAATCGTACTCCTCTAGATAATACAAAGTTAATCATATCAATGTTCAGATAATTACCCGTTTGGGCGGTATTATAGGATGCTTTAATACAATATTCGCGCAATGGTAAATTTGCATTTTCAACTTGATAGTTTGCTATTCCACCGATATTTTTGTGCTTGTTTGCAGATTTTATTTCAGAGTTCTCAGATGAAAATCCTAAAAATCCCTCATTCGTCATTTGGATCTTGATATCAGTGCGTTTTTGTAATAATCGTATTAAAATATATATAGTAATGAAAATAATAATCAATATTATAATCTTTTTTAAATTTGACATTTATTTTATGTTAATATTATAATATAAATTATAGTTATATTATAATATAAAACTCATGCCAGGTGGATTACTAAATATTATCTCAGAAGGAAACAATAATGTAATATTAACTGGTTCTCCGACTAAAACTTTTTTTAATATAACATATTCTAAATATACAAACTTTGGTTTGCAAAAGTTTAGATTAGATTATGAAGGTAGTCGCGATTTACGTTTAACCGAAGATTCTGTATTTAAGTTTAAAGTGAAGCGATATGCTGAATTATTAATGGATACTTATGTCGCAATTACAATACCAGATATTTGGAGTCCATTATATCATCCATGTGAATCAACCAATGATCAATGGGCGCCATATGATTTTAAATGGATTAAAGATTTAGGTTCACATATGATTCGCGAAGTATCAATTACATGTGGAGGTCTTACCCTACAAAAATATACTGGTGAATATTTTGCATGTATGGTAGACCGTGATTTTAGTGCAGAAAAGAAAAACCTATATAATCAAATGACAGGGAATATAAATGAATTCAATGACCCAGCGAATGCACATTCTCGTATAAATTCTTACCCTTCATCATTTTATTCATCTAGTTCTACTGGTTCGGAACCATCGATTCGCGGTAGAACATTGTATATTCCTATAAACAGTTGGTTTACATTAGATAGTCGTTGTGCATTTCCGTTAGTAGCATTACAATACAATGAATTAGAAATAACTGTTACAGTAAGACCGATTCAAGAATTATTTCAAGTACGTGATGTTTTTGATCCAGATAATTTATTTCCATATTTACAACCAGATTTTAATCAACCACAGTTTCAAATGTATCGATATTTACAAACACCGCCTTCTGTATTTATGGATTCGAGTTATTATGAGAACAAAATAAACATTTGGAACGCTGATATTCATCTAATCGCTACTTACTGTTTTCTATCAAAAGATGAAGCTCAATTATTTGCAGCAAAAGATCAATTATATTTAGTAAAAGATATATTCAAATACGATTTTGAAAATATTACAGGCTCAAAGCGGGTTAAATTAAATTCGACTGGAATGGTAGCAAATTGGATGTTCTATTTACAGCGAAACGACGTTAATATGCGTAATGAATGGAGCAATTATAGCAATTGGCCATATGGTTCTTTACCATCTGATATAGTTATAGCACCTTCTACAATACCGGACAAATGGTATCAAAATGCATTGAATCTTGGTATAGTTAAAGGACCGCAATATAACAAAGATGGTAGTATTACAGGATTTTACACAACAGGTGATTATACTTCTGTTAATGAAAAAAATATATTAATTACCATGGGCATATTATTGAATGGAGAATATAGGGAAAATACATTAACTAGTGGCGTATTTGATTATATAGAAAAATACATAAGAACACAAGGTTCCGCAAAAGAAGGGTTATATTGTTATAATTTTTGTTTAAATAGTAGTCCATTCGAATATCAACCATCCGGAGCAATAAATATGAGTAAATTCAAAAATATAGAAATGGAAATTACCACATATGCTCCCGAATTTGATAGTATCAATTCAAGTTTTAATATAATTTGTGATGGAGATGGGAATGCAATTGGTGTTAATAAACAGAATTGGCAATTGTTTGAATATAATTATAATTTAACTGTATTTGAAGAGCGGTATAATATATTATCATTTGTTGGCGGAAATGCGGGATTAATGTATGCACGATAAAATTCGGAATAATAAGAAAACATATATTATAATACTATAGTATAGAATATACGATATTATTATAAATGGATACAGAAACTACTATATGGAAAAAAAATAGATTGGAAGAAAAAGATTTAGCTAATGGAGAACAATACAATAAAATAGAAGCATTTCAAAATAGCATGAATGATTTTCCAGAAATAATAGAGGTTGAAAAAAAAATCAAAAAAATTAATAAAAAACGAAAAGGGTTTTCAAAGAATCCTATATTAGAAAGCATTTATGACGTAGATGATCCTAATACTGTTTCGGATACAATTGAAAATTTTGAAACAAAACAACTACCCAAAAAAAATAGTAAACCTGTATCTAGTCCTTCATCAAATGAAACTGCTAAAAAAAATACAAAAGTAAAAAATATGATAGAAATTGCTAAAAGTTTAAATGATGCATTGGCGCTAAAGAAGAGAGATTTTGCTGATAACGAATTAAAAAAAGAAATCAATGTAATCAAGGGATTTGAAAAGGCAATAAAACAAAAATCAAAAAATGACAGGTGGTGTAAAGATAACCCACAAACCATGTTTTTAACCTCATTGCGTTCTGTTATTTTATATGTTAAATATCCAATTATTTACATTGATTATATTATAAAAAAATTGGGAATTATTATATCAAAAACTTTATCTAAGAACAAAGCGAATGATTCAGATAAGCGTGTAGTAATTAAACGGTTGAAAGAGTTTATATATCTGTTTATAAGCTTATTTATTGTTTATAATTGGTTTTTTATTTGGTGTTTTAAATATGATGATGGAAAAGATGGAGAACATGTAATTACAAAAAGCATTAATATAAATTTATTCGAAAATTCAGAATGGAGTATATTGAAATTTATGAATAAACTCTTTAAATATTTATTTGAATTTATCATAGCTCCAGTAGCATTATTTGACTATTTATTTACAATAATTTCACCGGTCGGATTAGATTACATTAAAACTGTTAATATGAAATGGGTATTTTTATTTATAATAATTTCAAGTTCATTCACAAAAGTTGGGGGTTATTTCAAAGATTTATTTTTCCAATCATTGCAAGTTTGTTTTGCAAGAGATGTGCCAGGAGATACTTTTGGTAAAAATTCAGCTTCTTTTACTACCTATCCATTTTTACATACATTGATTGCTGGTTCTTATATAAAATCCTTTTGGGAAAATTTCGAAATTCCCATATTCCTTTTTATAGCTGTATTTAATGCAATCGGTGGATTGATTCGTATGATGTTTTCCCACTTTTGTGTATCTTTGGCAGCGATATTTGTTTGCATATATTTGTTTATCTATTCATTTTTAGCTATACCAATTTATTCGAAAAAATCAATAAGTGAAACCATGAAACTAATTGAAAAATTTATTAGAGAGTCTATTATAGAAAAGCCGGAATTAAAAACATGCAATGCTACGGAAGAATGTAAAACCAAAACATTTTTGGATTATATAATCCAGTTTTTACAAAGTATCACGAATGTAATTTATATGTATGTATTTTCGATAGGAATTATATTGGTTCTGTTTAATTCTATTATAGTGTATGCTTTAGAATTAGATAATCATGATCTTAAAATGTCATTAATTATGATTTCATTAATAATGATGCTTTGTATAGGAATTTCGAAATTACAAAAATTTGGTGATATTTTTTTCAATAAGTCTGAGTAGCTAAACAATAAAAAAGAATAAAAAACAATATAGAATATTTTTATCTATTATAATAGATAACAATATACTTTGAATGACTAAGAAGAAATCGCAAACGAAAAACATGCCACTTGTATCGGTATGTACTCCGACATTTAATCGTCGTCCATTTATTCCAATTATGTTTGAATGTTTTCGAAATCAAACCTACCCAAAAGATAGAATTGAATGGATTATCATCGACGATGGAACAGATAAAATAAAGGATTTGGTAGATTCAGCAAATATTCCACAAATCAAATATTTTCAGGTTGATAAAAAAATGACATTGGGTGCAAAGCGAAATTTAATGCATGAAAAATCAACTGGCGCAATATTGGTTTATATGGATGACGACGATTATTATCCTCCTGAACGAATTCAGCATGCTGTAGAAAAATTGCAAGAACGAAAGGATGTTCTTATTGCAGGATCAAGTGAATTGTATATTTACTTTAAACATATACAAAAAATGTATCAGGCTGGTCCATATGGTCCGAATCATTCAACTGCGGGAACATTCGCATTTAAACGCGAATTGTTAAGTATGACTAGATATAACGAGACCGCCGCATTGGCAGAAGAAGCCGAATTTTTAAAACAATATTCATTTCCAATGGTTCAATTGGACCCGTTAAAAACGATATTAGTGTTTTCTCATATACATAACACTTTTGATAAAAAAAATTTGTTATTAAATCCGCACCCTGACTACATGAAAGAGTCAAATAAAACCGTCGAGATGTTTATTAAATACAAAGATGAGGATAAAATCAAAAAATTCTTTCTTAAAGACATTGATCGTTTATTAGATAAATATAAACCAGGCGATCCTATAATGAAACCTGACGTGTTAGAACAAATTAAAGAAATTACTGCAAAACGAGAGAAAATGATGAGCGAACAAAATGATCAACATATTATGATGGAAGTACCGGGTAAACCGCCAGTTAAACTTGGATTACCTGAAGCTGTAAATATGATTAATTCTATGCAGCAACAAGGACAAGAACTTATTCGTAAAAATAACGAATTAGAAGGTATAATTTCACAGTTGCAAAAACAATTGGTTAAATTTCAAATGCAGGGTAATATCGGAACTCCAATATTTGATACTCCATCGATGCAATCAAATGAAATAGACAGCATTCGCAAAGAAAATATAGAATTAACAAACAAAGTATTAACTCATATCAATAACGAAAAATTATTAAAAATGGAAATTCAAGAATTAAAAAATAAAATATCAACTCTTGAATTAAAACCCGCGCCATCTAATATTAAAAGTGAACCTACAATAAAACCAATTGAAATTATAAAAGAAAAATCGAAATTGGAACCTGAAGTTAAAGTAGTCATATAAACTATAATTCATCAAATATTTCTTCGTCAATGCATGCATCCGTATCTTTCTTTACATTTTTGTCTAAATAACGATACATTCTTTTTATATCCAGCTTATTAATACTATAATCTTCAAATAATTGTTCAACTACGTTTATTTTATCGGCTTGATTATAAAAATCTTTACCATAAAATAATCTTAATTCTTGGAAAAATGCGATTAAATCTTTTTTATCCATATCTAATTTTTGCGACATATTATAAATAAATAATTGATTGTTATATTCTGTCGAATATTTTGTTAAAACCTTAGTGAATCGTACTTCTGAATCGAATTTCGTCTTATTTGTGAATGTTTCATGATATAGTTTGTTATTATAAAATGTCTTGATCAATGAACTCATTTCATTAAATTGCCATATTTGATTTTGAAATGTAATTCTATCCATATAATCGGCAAAACACATATTATTTAATATTTTCAAATAGAATGGATAAGATTCATTTTGTGGATATTTTGAAATTACATCAACTATATTTTCATGCCATATTAGTGCAATGATTGTTCGATCCGTTTCATTCATTATAGTGTTATGTTTTTCGATAGGAATATGCTCGTTAATCAGCAACTTTGTAATATTTTTTGAGTCTTCATTGTATGATTTTAAAAGCAAAATATGTTTTATTAGATTTTCATTCAATGTATTTGGATTGTTATTGTATATTTTTTGTATAAATTGTAATTTTCGCATATCACCTTGTATATATTCCAATACATGCGATTTCATTGGTATATTTGGAATAGTTTTGTCTAATATTTTTGATATTTGTGTTGTAGTTGGTGTTTTTAATTCAAATGTATTACATACTTTCATAAGTTCTCTCATTTTTTTATCAAAAAGATAATTACCAATACAAATGATAGGGTTTAATGTTATGTCTTCCAATCTTTGTTTTTTTGTTTTTTTCTGACGAATCAATTTGATTAGGGCAGTAATTCCACCTTTGTCGCCATTATTCATTCCATCAATCTCGTCCATAACAATTGCTATCTTTTTAACCGTTTTTGTCATCATATGGAGAACATTTCTATTTGAAATGTTATTATTTGTAATCGTATCAATTAACGATTTGTTTCGAACATCACCTGCATCGTATTTTACTACATCATAATTCATTTCCTTTAATAAATTCATTATAAAATGTGTTTTACCACATCCAGGAGAACCGTATATGTATATTCCTTTTTTAAACTCAATCTTCTTACAGTTATCATCAAAATTATATAAAATTTGTTTTATGTCTTGAGATATTTGCTCCCTTCCGAGAACTTGGTTTATATTCATTATGTTTATATGGAGTCTACTATTATTACAATGTATTTTTTATGTTAATTTATAACGAATACAAATTTTACACCTTTTTACATTTCAAACACCGATCATTCGTTTTAAACTATAATAAAATTGTATAACATTATAATATATGAATTTAGAAGAAATAGTTGATAATTCGAGAACCGACAAAAATACTGTACATTCATACATACCTCTCTATCAAAATTTACTGATAAATAAAAGGGAAACTGCTAAAAATGTATTAGAAATCGGAATAGAGAGAGGCGGAAGTATAAAATTATGGAGTGATTTTTTTACAAATGCTAATGTTTATGGATTGGATATTATCAATATTAATAATGTATGGGAAGGTATTAAAAATAGTGAAAAAATTATATTACATACATCAACAGACGCATACAATAACGATTTCTTTATTAATCATTTCTTAAATAAAAACATACGATGTGATTTTATGTTAGACGATGGACCACATACTTTAGAAAGTATGATACAATTTATAAAATTATATTCTCAAATAATGACAGACGATGGTATATTACACCTTTTTACAATTAAAATGCCGAATAAAAAAGAGGTTTCCCTCATTTTTATTTTTATTATTATACATACATTCACTAATAACTTTTTATTCATTCCAATCAATTATATACATTAATTTACGAGATGTATCTCTCCATTTTTCTTTTTCTATTTCTTTATCTATTACGTGTCTTGGATAACGTTTCAAATACCATTTCGCATTTTTTCCACCTTTAATTATAATATTAGGTTTATCATTTATTTTGTAAGCCAGTTGTAAAACCATCTCAAGTGTAAATGACTTATCAATTCCGCTAGCACCAACACATCCCTCTCTATCTATTGGTTGAATATCATTACGATAACCAATATCAACTCCTTTTCTTATTTCAATACTTTTTACGTGCTCCATTGTATTATTTGCTTTTTAACGAAGATTTGAAAACTTAAATGTTATATATATACTTAAAATACTTTCCATATTTTTATGAAAAAGTATTTCAATTTTTTTTTTACTATATGCACTTTTTGGTTTACCTAAATTTTATAATCGGCGTTTTAAATGAGAAAAGGTGTAATAATCGAAGATGTTCAATCCTGGGAATGGATTGATATACTTAAAAATGAAGTTCCAGAAAACTTACACTTTTGCACATTTACACCTTTTTACATTTCAAACACCGAATATAAATATTATTTATATATAATTTATTTATAAAGATTATATATAATTTATATATATAATTTATATATGAAAATTACAAAACATATTTCTTTTTTTTTTTAACGAATAGAGTTATTTATATTAATAATATTATCGACGAAACGAATAAATACGAATATACGACAGATATTTTTATTCATACAAATTTTATAGATTTAAAAAAAGAGATGTTTAATAATTATACTAATGGATATATTAAAATAATTTATCATGATTTGTCAAATATTAATCCTTTTTATTTAACTTGGAAATGTAGAGAATTATTACATCAACAAAGAAATGAATATGATATATTTATCTATATAGAAGATGACATATTAGTTCCATATAAAGCAATAAAATATTGGTTAGAATATAACAAAAATTTAATAGAAATGAATTACAATTTAGGTTTTGTAAGAATTGAAGTTGAAAATAATATTGAATATATAACAGATTTATATGGGGAAAGATTTGATACTATTATTAATTTAAATGAAACAAAATATTGTGTAAATAATAAAAATCCATATTGTGCTTTTTGGATTTATAATAAAAACGAGTTTAATAATTTTGTAAATAGTAAATATTATAAAATTAATAATATTCAAGGTTATGATATAAGAGAACAAAGTGCTATTGGTTTACACGGAGTTCATACAGATTATTATAAAAATACTTTAATTCCAATTGTCAATAATAAATTAATTGAAGATTGTAAAATATATCATATGCCAAATAATTATGTTCTTAATAAAAATACACGTTTTGCTACGATAAAATTTGATGAAGCTGTAAAAACGGCATTTGAAATGTAAAAAGGTGTAAAACGCCGACTTTTTAAATGTGTTATTTATATTCCACTTTGGGAAAATAGACCTAATTAGATATATGGAAAATGCGTTGTTGGACATTATGCATATTATATACAACGAGAAAGAGGAATTGATAATACAGATATTTTACAAAGATATTTTGAAAATATGAAAAGTAATAACTAATACTTATAATGGATTTTTTTTAAAATCAATAACATTTAAAAAATTATTAATAATAACATCTTTTAATTCAATATTTTTGGTGATTATTCCTAATCCTGCAGAATGTGTAAAATATAATTTATGCCATTCTGAGTGAATCTCTCTAAAAAACTGACGCACTTCCGGAAATGAAATAATATCATGAAATAATATAATTCCATCATTTTGCAAGAATTTTGACCATTTTTCAAAATCATTTTTTACAGCATTATATGTATGTAATCCATCAATATGTAATATATCGATTGGCTTACTCCATATTTTTGATTCTTCATTAAAATCATTATTAATTATATGAATATTGCTTAACTTATGCAATTTTATATTTTCAATAACAGAATCATATGTATTTCTTAATCCAGTATGAATATCACCCTCAAATAAATCAATTCCATAAATTATACCATTTGTATTTTGTAATGCATTTGCAAATACAAAAGTACTAAATCCATAATCAACACCTAATTCTACAACAACATTTGGATTTTTATGTTTAACTAAAAATTCAGCAAATTCTCGATGCCCAGTCCAAGCTGATATTATTTCATCAATCCAATCTTTTGACATTATATGTATTCTAAAGAAAATAACCACCTTTTCTAAACGCAATAATTATAACAGAAAACAAAAATTCATGAATTAAATTAGTAATAAACATAATAATTTATTATATTCTGTTCCATATCAACATTTTACAAATTCCATAGAAAACTTCTTTAGTCTTTAGTATGTTGAAATCAAGATTACAAAAATTAGAAGGATTGAAATATGAAGAATTAAAGAAAAATATAGAGAAAGTAGTAAGAGAAATACCAAAAGATAAATATAAAAATATAAATATAAAAATATTATTAGAGGAACATATAAACTACCAATAGGATTTATAAGGAAACCATCAAACAGAACAAGAAAATTAAAGAATTATAAATAACACATTTAAAAAGTCGGCATTTTAAATGTGCAAAGGTGTAAAACAATTTATCAAAATTTATGATTTAAGACCAAATAAAAATCGTTATGACGATATAGTTTTTACAATTGACAAATCAAATATGTAATTTAAATTTATATTTTATTATAGTTAATTAAATAACTATGTAAAAGGGTGTAAACATGAATTGCATAAATTACAACAAAAAGTATTATATTATATGTTTGAATATAATATAATTTTTTATTATTTTACATGGAACGATATTTATTTATCTACCAAATTTACTGAAATCTGCAGTTAATGGCATAAAATTAGATGATGGTTTTTGTGATAGTGCACCATTATATGTATATGGATTCATTGGTCCAACTGGTTGTCCTGGTACTAATGGAGTGGATGTTGTTGTACTGGATACACCATAAGAACCGTGAACCGGCGATGCATTGTACCCGATAGAGTTATTTGAGGCACCATATAAACGCTGTTCTCTATTTGAATCTTTAATAAAATTTGCGGTTCCTCTTCCTGCGTCTTTGATTAACCCAACTGTTCCTGAAGCTGTATCTTTTGCTAAACCAACTGTCCCTGAAGCTGTATCTTTTGCTAAACCAACTGTCCCTGAAGCTGTATCTTTGGCCAAACCAACTGTTCCCGAAACGGTTTCTTTGGCCAAACCAACTGTCCCGGAAGCTGTATCTTTTGCGAAGTTTCCAATACCAGAAGCAGCATCTTTAATAAAACTACTTGCGCCCGAACCTGCTGATTTTAATAAATCGGCTGTTTCTGAAACGGTTTCTTTGGCTAAATTAGTAGCTCCAGAACCAGTGGATTTTAATAAATCGCTAGTAGTATCAAGCGTCTTATTATAAGAATCTGATATAGGTTTATTATTTTTATTTTTACTATTATCTTCGTTATCCAATTTGTTATCTACTTTAGTGCAAGAACTATTTGATCCACAAGAATTGCATGTTCCGCTATTCGGACATGAAGGACATACTGGTGGAACAATTTGTGTTTTCAATAAATAATCCTCTGAGAAATGAACTGGTAGTGTAGTTCCACCAGTTGTATTCCAATACCAATACCATTTGTAGTATTCATCTGGCATATTTTTTAGATTTGGCATGTCAGCAGGAGTAGCAGCAGGAGTAGCAGCAGGAGTAGCAGCAGGAGTAGCAGAAGGAGTAGCAGAAGGAGTAGCAGAAGGAGTAGTAGCAGGAGCCTTCTTATTGGCTATGATTTTTTTATTTACTTTAACTGGCTGACCTACAGCACGACCGTTATTCTCAATTTTATTACCGTTATTATCAAATAAAAGTGAATAATCTATACTGTATTGGTATTTACCATTTGTTGACGGGGTTTTAAATATCAAGCTAATTACTGTATTTGCATCGTCTTGTATAAATAGTATCAAACCAATACCATCAACTTCAACTGTCCAAGGGTCAAACTTAGCACTCTTTATTGTATCATTGTCATCTAAAGTTATTTTTCCAGTTTGTCTGTCATATGCATCATAAGTACCGCTTTTATTTTTTATATATAACATTCCGCTTGATTTTTTAAAAAGTATATTTGGTAAAATTTGAAAAAATATGTCATTATTTTCGTCTGAAATCAACTGGTTGGTGGTTGACATTTCATCGTCTGAAAATTGTATTGGTTTTAATTCGTTTATTATAGAATTATTCGCATTGGAATATTCTTTCACGAGATTTTGACTATTATCTATCAAATAAGTAGCAATATTTTTGTCATTATCAATAATATGAATAAATGATTTTTTATCCCACATTGTATGAAATATTTGATTATTAGATAAATCATTATAAATATGTTGTTTTCCATATTTACTTATAAAATCAGTTGGAATACTTTCATCCATAGAAGGGAATTTGTCATTTTTATCTTTGGTATATTTTTTAACCTGTGAATCGCGTGTAAGTATTTCAATTGCAGTTAAACTGTTTCCATTATCATCTTTCGGAGCTTTATCTGTGAAAGCACTTCCGTAAACGCGCACTAAATTACCATTTGTTTTATCATAAAAATTATTATCGTATAATTTTATCAATGGGTTTTTATAACCACTAATATTAACTGGAATTAATGTAGGAGTTGAATATGCATAATTAACAAATCCTTCACTTTGTTTTAAAGTATTAATTCCTATAACAATTGATATAATTAAAACTGCTAATAATATTATAAATAACCAAAACGGTGTTAATTTAAATTTTAAATTTAACATACTATTATACTGTAATTATATATATATTTTGATACAAAAATATAAAATTGATTTTATATTTTTTAATTTATAATAAAATAATTTTAATATACATAATGCCTAAACAGCTAAAAGAAGTAGAAGCATTGAAATCACATGTTGATATTAATAATATATATGAGATAGGGGTAGACGAATGTGCGCGAGGGCCTTTATTTGGTAGATTATATGTAGCCGCAACAATTTTACCTAAAGACGATTCTTTCTTGCATTCAGAAATGAAGGATAGTAAAAAAATACATTCTATGAAAAAAATGCGTGAATTATCCGACTATATCAAGGAACATTCAATTACATGGCATATTCACTATATTGAACCTGATATAATTGATAAAATAAACATCAGACAAGCTGTATTGCAAGGAATGCGCGAATGTATTAAACAAGTTTTACTAAAAGTAGGTTCTGTCGGAAAGGATACATTGCTTGTAATTGATGGTAATGATTTTACACCATACACAGTATTTGATAATGAGAGTGAATCTATAACTGAAATACCACACATTACCGTTGAAAAAGGAGATAATACATATTCGTTTATTGCAGCTGCTTCCATTTTGGCTAAAAACGCACATGACGAATATATTCTAGAATTGTGTGAAAAATATCCTCAACTAAAAACCAGATATAATTTGCATGAAAATGTAGGATATGGAACGGCTAAACATTTAGCTGGAATAAAAGAACACGGTATTACACAATGGCATAGAAAAACGTTTGGTTGTTGCAAAACTGCATTATATAACCCTATTATACAGGTAGTAGGTGAACCCTAAAATTGAAATAATTTTATAAAAAATAATAATATATTACTATTTTTTATTTGTAATTATAACTAAAATGAAGATTGAAATAATGAATTTTCAAAATATCGATTACGAAATATTTATTGGTAGAAATAAACAAGAAAATTGGGATATAATTGACGTATCGCGTGAAACCGATATATGGTTTCATGTAGAAAATGGGCCTTCATCGCATATATTCCTTAAAACAGAAAAACCTGTCAATAACATACCAAAACAAGTAATAAAACGGTGCGCGTGTTTATGTAAATCGTATTCTTCTAGTGCTTCTGTAAAAAAATGTGAAATAATTTATACTACCGTTTCAAATATTCAAAAAGGAGAACATGTAGGTGAAGTTATCGCACAAAATACAAAAAAAATTGTTATCTAATTTCTTACAAAACCAATACGTTGAAACATTTGTTCAAACCATTTTTTTGGTACTACTGTATATTTTGTTTCTCGGTCCAATAGTGAATATCCAATTGTTAAAGAACCATTATTATAAACCATACCTAACGTATATTCCACTGGCATTTTGTCAAAAGTAAAGAATGGCGTATATCTTGTAATTTTAAATGTATTTTTATCTAATGCTACCATTACATGATAATAGAAACGTCTACTCTCATGAGATACTACATGACATAAAAACCAAATTTCGCCATCTACATTAACCCCGTTTGTCGAACCACGGAAATGATTAAAAATATTTGCACTAGGCAATGTATTGGATACATTGAAATCGCCGGTTTTGCTATTAATATCTCCTATTACGAGAGGATGCCAAGAATAAATACATTTTAAATTTCCCTTACCATCTTCAAATAAAACCCAATTTTTTTCGATTTCTTTTTGTTTTTCATATTTCAAAAATACAGACTTTGTGAAACCGGTATCTAGATCAATTTCACCATGTTCAACTACAATATTGTTTTGCCCTATTCCACGATTGGCGTTGTATAATAATTTGCCTTTATACGAAAACAACCGCATGTCTTCTAATCCCACATAACGATCATCATACATTTTATCATATTCTATTAATTTATCATCTTGAATTTGAATAAATGGATTTCCTCGTGTATTGTATCGAGTGAATACGTTATGTGTTGTTATATGGTCTTTATTTTCATAACCACCATTGTCGTTAATATGGTAATTAACATATCTTACATTAATTACTAATTCGTTATTATGAAAGCATAACGAAGGAGTGCTAGATTTAAATTCAGAAGATGTAATTAGTTTATTGCCGATTTTTTCAAATTCACATAAACGTTCATCTTGTATTGTATCTATTTTTGGAGAATAAAATTTATAATTACTCAAAACATTGTTAAATATCCATGGTTCAATATTATGATAAGCCATTAAATTCATACTACATCTTACCAAATCATAATTATCTACATTATGGTAATAACCGATAATACTTAGTTCATAATCTAATTTGTAATTATAAACGTCTTTTTCTAAAAATAAATAGTCAAAATTTTTACTTTGTCTCTTTTTATCATCTGCAATTTTAAAAAATATATATGCCAATTCATTTTTACTAGTTTCTCTATAATAATGAATAATTTCATATAGATTCTCGATACGTTCAGGAAAAACAGAAAATGCATTTAACCAACTTGTAATCGCATGATCCATATCACCTAACCATTTATAACACCTTCCCATTGCAAAATAACTATACCATATTTCTTCTACCCAACCACCCAAGTTAACTCTCTTCTTGTACGTATCAATCGCATTTTGATATTGACCGCAATCTTTATAACTGTTTGCCAAATAAAATGTATATCTATCATTATCTGGAGTTTGTTCTAATGCACTAGAAAGTAATCTGATATCACGTTGGAATTTATCGACTTTACTACCACCATCTCCGACATCCATAATAAATATATCATTCATATGAAATGCATTCGTAGTAGTACCATCTGGTGTTTGAACATATTCGTGCGTAACACCCCAATATTTCATTCCAATTCGGTTCTTAACAATACGAGCGTTCTTATAATAGAAGCTTTCACTTCCTTGAAATATATGATGCAAATCAAATTCACTCAATTTATTTTTAAATTTGGTTAGATCAAATTTATCTGATAATTTTAACATCATATCTGCGTCCATTAATAATATGTAATCCGCATTTTCCATAGTTTCGCATTGTTGTAGAGCAAAAGTTCTATTGTATCCAAAATCACGAAATGGTTCTTGGACTACTTTACCTGGAATATTTTTATTACGAAAATAACTTTCAATCAATTCTATCGTATTATCGCTACTACCAGTATCACAAATGCAATAACTGTCTATTATTTTATATACAGAATCAAACAAACGTGTAATTATTTTACTTTCATTCTTAACAATCATGTTTAGGCATAATTTTGGCAAATTAGAGGATATTGTATGCGATTTCATTCGATATTATATTATATTTTATAAGAAAAAATGTTTATATATATTTTTAATTTAATTTCAATCTATACTATAATATAGTAATATTATAATATTATAGATTAAAAAATGGCATTTACCCGTTTTCATGATGATCCTGCAAGAATAAAAAAACAATTACAAGAAAGTACTGGATTGGGTAGATATCAATTAGATGCACCTGGTCCTGGATTGAACTTACCATTTTTTGAAGACCCACAAATTAGATTGCAAGGATGGGGTGCAAATTTACGCACAAATACCATCGAATTAGATACAGATTTAAAAGGTATTTCCAGAAAACTTACTCACGACGTAGTTGATTACAAATCAAAAACACCTTATAGTGCGGCTCGTGAATACTCTACATTACCTGCATTTGTGGATGAATCCAGAGCAACACATCCAGCATGGATGTTTAGAGATTTAGAACAAACTCGTTGGAATTATTCTTTTCACGATGTTCAAAGAAAAACCGAAATTCCATTTATTAATAATGAAAGTACACGTATTTTAGAGAAAAAAAAATATGTACGCAATGTTCCAATCATTGACGGTAATAGTAGTACAGATTACTATTTAACCGGTAAATCTATGTGTATTGGCGGTAATTGTTAATTTTATCTATGTATGTTTCTCCAGAAAAAAAAAGCGCGATAATATATATTACAATATATTATCATGGAAATCGGAATACCATTATTAGCCATGGGTGGATTATATATAATTTCGAATCAATCTAAGAAAAAAGATAATTTTCAAAATAGAAGTAAATTACCGAATGTAGATGTACCTGACAAAAATTATCCATCACAGTATCCAGTAGTTTCTGCTGAAACAGATCTTACATCAAAATTATCAACAGTAAATAAATTTGATGGTACTGGAGCATATACTGACAAATATTTTAATCCTCAATATAATCAAACAAATACAGACTCATATTCTCCATTTGGCGATAGTATAGGTACAAATCCTGCTGCTAGTTATTATTCTTTAACTGGAGATAAGGTGGATCAAGCCTATTTTCGCCATAATAACATGGTTCCTTTTTTTGGTGGAAATATTCGTTCAAGAAATGTCGATGCAAACGCAAATGAATCTGTTTTAGACAATTATATTGGTTCAGGTTCTCAAACTATCGTTAAAAAGGAACAAGCGCCACTATTTGCGCCTGGTGAACACTATCAATGGGCAAATGGCGCACCAAATACTACTGATTTTATGCGCTCACGCGTTAACCCTAGTGCTAGAATGGCAAATGTTAAACCATTTGAAGAACAACGCGTCGCTCCAGGTTTAGGGTTAGGATTTACATCAGAAGGTTCAGGTGGATTTAACTCGGGTATGATGAACAGAAACTCATGGAACGAAAAAACAGTAGATGAATTGCGTGTAGCGACAAACCCTAAATCGAGTGGCCATTTGTTATTAGGTCATGAAGGTCCTGCAATGAATTATGTTACAAGACGCGGTGAATTGGGTGTAATGGAAAAAAATCGTCCCGATGGTAGTTTTGAACTAGGTCAAGATCGATATTTAATCACGACTGGTTTAGAGAAAGCTCCAACATTACGTTCTGTACCAGTTGAACGTTTTGTAAATCGTCCAGAGACCACAGTAGAATATGCAGGTGCAGCTGGTTTTGGTAAATCAAACTTATATGTTGACGGAGAACATATGCCAACCCATCGAATTGAATTAGGAACTGTTCCATTCACTCCTGCTGGCGCAAATGGTAAATATGGTGCTACAGAATCAGATTACGGAATGAAATCAAAAGTAGCATATCCAAATAATCGTAGTTCAACTGCACAAAATAGTTATTATGGTGCTATCGGCGGAGCATTTGGTGCTGCTGTAGCTCCATTATTGGATGCTCTTCGTCCTTCCAGAAAAGAAAATGCAATCGGAACATTACGTCCTTACCAAAACGCAAAATCAAATGTATCTTCTTCCTATGTATATGATCCAAATGATAAACCATTACCTACAATTCGTGAAACAACTGAATCATCCAAATTCCATTTAAATGTTAATGCAAATCAACGTGGCGGTGCATATCAGGTAGCAGAACAACAGCCAATACATAATGCTCGCGAAACCACGGGTAATTACTTTTATGCAGGTAATTCAAGTGCAGGAGCACGTTCTCAAGATATGCGTTCTTACGAAGCTGAATATAATCAAAGAAACAATGATATTAAATCGTCAACTATTGATGGAAGATTGGTCCCTGGTAATATGAATTTATATGATGGAAATATTAATATGGCTGCAAAACCAAAAGATAATTATTTAATAAATAATCGACCATTAGCACCACAAGGTACTACTGAAGCACCTTCGGTTTACAATATGGGTAGAATGAGTGGGGCAGAGCCTTTATATCAAACCATACAATTAGATCGTAATTCGCCTGATGTATTAAATGCATTGCAAGGTAATCCTTATGCTATTCCATATAGAGCAAAATAAATAAAAAATAGTGATTTATAAAATTATTTTTTATTTTTTGGATTTGTTAGTTTTCTTGGATTTCTTTGATTGTTTTGATTTCTTGGATTTGTTTGATTTATTCTTTCCTCCATTATATTTCATATCGAGTTGATCAATTTTCTGTTCAACCTCTACTGGTGCGAGTGGTTTAACCTCTACTGGTGCGAGTGGTTTAACCTCTACTGGTGCAGGTGCTGCTTTTTTTGGAAATAACATATCTAATAAACCTCCTCCATTTTTTTTTAAATTTCTACGCTTCAGTGTTTTTGCCATTGTATATATTAACGTAATATAATTTTACCAATTGCTTTTTTTAACATTAATATTAGCACCTTTATTCGCTTTTTTTGTTTTACTTGGATCAAATTCTTCATCTTCATCATCTGAACCCATATTTTTAGAAATTTCCCAAAACTCTTTGCTTCCTAAATGAAATGGTGGATGATCTTGAGCCTTATACCAAAATATTTGGTCTATTAATTTATTCGATTTTGCATTGTTGTTAATTACTAAACATTCAAAATTTTCTGTAGTATTGTCAAGAACTGCACAAAAACTCTCCAATGTAGGAAACATACTAGCATAATTTTCCCAAATACGTTTACGATTAACTAAATACGGTTCTCTTAAAATAAAAACATAATCAATATTTGTTCTTAAATTTGGTGGAATACCCAATGGATATTGCATTGTTATAATTAACATTATCTTCCAATGTCGTCCATTCATAAAAAGCAAACGCATCATTTTATCGCGGGTCCATGATTGATCATATAAGCAATCATCCATAATTACAAATGCTCGCGGATCAATGCTACTTCTTTTATATGTATCTATTTCTTTTTTAACTTCTTTCAAAACCGCTCGTTGTCTTCTTAATACATTTTCAATTAATACAGTGTTGTACTCGTCATGAATAAATAATTTAGGCACATGATTTTTATAAAATCCATTACCTGCTTCAGTTCCGGAAATAACAGTTCCAATAGGTATATCTTGGTGATAATATAATAAATCTCGTACTAAAAACGATTTTCCTGTATCACGACGACCAATAAGAACTACTACAGGGCCCTTGTTCTCGTCTGGCTTGAATGTTATATCTTTCATGCTAAATTTTTTTAGCTCTAATGTCATTTTATATGAATTAAGAATATAAAATATGCCAATAAATAATAGAGTTTTACTAAACGAATTTGTTTTGAATCGAATTATGAATCGTTTGTATATCACGATTAAAATATAAATTTTTCCTATAAATGAAAACACCAGAAAAACCAACAAGGTTTCAAATTCATTATAATAAATCGAAACCTTTAGACCTAAAGAGTTTAGAAAAACAATATATTCAGACAGAAGACGACAAGAAAAACAACTATAATCCATTCCATATCAAAAATTTTCAAAATTTTCAACCGATATATCCATTATATTTTGATATGAATGAACAAAATTATGATTCGATATGTTTAAATAACAGATATCAAATTATTGATTTAGAAACGGTTTTAGATACATCCAACGTATCAATATGTACAAAACCAATATTTATTAAGTATTCTCCTCTACTTGATCCTATAAGATATATGATTGGAAAATATGATATTAATGATCCATCGATTCATACATTACCTTCCTTCACTTCAAGTAATTGTGATAAAAAAATTGCCCATTATAACAATAGCGCATACGTAGATTGTTTCTTTAGTTTTTTATCAAGTCAATTATTACATACACATAATTTCAAGCATGGAATCGATTTTTATGGTAATTATTCAGCTATTCAAGAAAAATTCAAAATGAATATTTCAGATGATTTTGAATATTTAAACAGTTCTAATTATTTCTTAAATAATGTTGGAAAAAACTTTATAATAACAAACAATGAATCCATTTCTTACTTTAATATGAATAATTCGAGAGGCAATAAAATGAAGATTAATATTTCGAATACACCGAACATTCATAATTTATCAAATATATCAGTTATTGAAGTTAATAATACAGATAACGTAAATGCAGAATTTGATGAAAACGAAACCATAGAACAAGTATATTTAAAAAATAGTACTGAAAAAAGTGAATCGACAAATGATGATGAAGAGTCCGACACTGATACGGATACAACTGCAACTAGTGAATCTGAATCAGAAACGGATTCAACAAATGATAATGAAGAAACTGAAACAACAATTACCGATACTGATGAAAATGATGAAAATGATGAATCCTTCGTATATGCTTATGTTGATAACTTTCCAGTTCAAATGATTTGTCTTGAAAAATGCGACGGAACATTGGATGATTTATTTGAACAAAATGAAATTGACGCAGACAATGGAGCAAGTGCATTGTTTCAGATAATTATGTGTTTAATCGCTTATCAAAAATCGTTTAATATGACCCACAATGATTTACATACAAACAATATAATGTATGTTCATACCAATGAAGAATATTTGTACTATCGATTTAATAAAATAAACTACAAAGTTCCTACTTATGGTAAAATTTTCAAAATAATTGATTTTGGAAGAAGTATTTACAAATACAATGGCCAACTATTTTGCAGTGATAGTTTTGCGTCAGGTGGTGATGCTGCTACACAATATAATTTTGAACCATTTTATAATCCAAATAAACCATTACTTGAACCAAATTACAGTTTTGATTTATGTAGGTTAGGCTGTTCTATTTATGATTTTATTATAGACGATGATACCGATATAAAAGAAATGGATGAACTACAACAAACAATATTACGGTGGTGCCAAGATGATGTAGGTAAGAGTGTTTTATATAAAAAAAATGGCGAAGAGCGATATCCTAATTTTAAATTATACAAAATGATTGCTCGAAATGTTCACGCACATACACCACAAGCACAATTGTCTTATCCGGTTTTTAATAAATTTTCTATGAAAAAAACACAAAAAGTGCGAAACGAACTATTTATGGATTTAGATAAACTACCATCTTATGTGTAAAATTATTTTGTCGTAAATTTTTGTTATATGCTTATAATATACATTATGGATATTATAAGTTATTTGATATCAGAATTCTTCAAAGAAGAAAAAACAAATACAGTCATTTTGTGTATATTAAGTTTAGTAATTACTTTAATACAAACCAATGGTATTTCTTATATTACAGCAAATATTATTCAATCTATTGAACAAAATTCAAAAAAATTAACTATGCAATTTTTTCAATATTTCGTACTCGTATCTATTCTATTTTTTACAATCTATTATATTTATAAACGTTATCAAAATAATCTTATTACAAAATTAATCCAGTGGATAAAGCACGAAATATTTAAAATTATATTAAAATCGAATAATGAAAAAATGCAAAATGTTAATTTTATTGAATTTATTACTCCAATTACTCGTATATCAGTTTCATTTTATGCATTGTTTTTTGATATTATAACAGTAATTATACCTACATTCGCATTTTTATTAATTATTTCATTTTATTTCCTATATGAGAACACCGTGTTTGGTATATTTTTCTTACTTGCAAATTTAGTAATATTTTATTATATTTTTTTTAATTGGAAGAATTTAACAAAAGCAAAAAACGAACAAGAGACAATTATAAATAAAAATGAAAAATTCATTATAGACATTTTAAATAACATTGATAAAGTAATCTATCGAGGGGAAACAGTAAATGAAATTAATAATTTTACCACATTAACCGATAAAGCAATTAATTCAGGAAATGAGTTTTTAAATCTCATTTCAAACCATACTAGTTTATTAACATTTTTTGTATACATTATTATTTTTATTTCGTTATTTTATTTGATTCAATTGCGATACACAAAAAAAATTACCACAACTGTGTTTATAACATTTATGACGATTTTATTATTATATAGAGATCGAATTATTGGCACCATCAATAACTTACCGGATTGGTTAGAATTTATTGGAAGAATTGAATATATTACAGACGATTTTAATAAAATGTTGGGCAATAAACTGAATATCAATGAATTGTTTACTAAAAAATACGAATCGCATGATTTAAAATTCAATAATATAGTTTTTGATAACATTACATTTTATTACGAAACAAAGAAAAGTACTCCAGTTTTTACAAATTCTTCATTTGATGTTAAAACAAATCAAAAAATAATTGGTATTACTGGGTTAAGTGGAAAAGGAAAATCTTCATTTGCCAAATTACTATTGCGTTTATATGAACCAGTAAGTGGAAAAATATATATAGATGGCGTTGATATTTCTACAATTGATCCTGATTATATTCGTCAAAATATAACATATGTTAATCAAAATTCCAGGTTATTTGATAAAAAAATATTAGATAATATGCTGTATGGATGCAAAGATAGTGAGAAATGCAAGGGATTTTTAAAAGAGATCATGAAATATCCAAAAATTCAGGGATTATACAAGAATGTTGATATTTATAATTCATATGCAGGTTCTCTTGGAGAAAATTTATCTGGCGGACAACGTCAAGTTGTTAACATTATTAGTGGTTTAATTAATCCATCGAAAATATTAATTTTAGATGAACCTACAAATGCATTGGATCCCGAATTAAAACGCGAGCTAATCATGTTGATTAGTGATTTCAAAAAATACAAACAATGTATTATTATTATTACCCACGACCGAGATGTTCATGCATTGTTTGATGAAACATTGAAACTGTAGGTACAATAGGGACAATAGGTTAAAAATAAAAAATAATATAAACACTACGAATTATATTATTTATTATTTGCATACATAATTTGAAACAATGAATCGTGTAGAACAAATGGAAAAAATACAAAAAGAAGGATTAGAATTATTTACTAAAAAAAACATAGATTACGGTGATGCGTTTGCAAAATATGGTGTTATTGGAGTGTTGATGCGAATTGAAGATAAAATACAACGTTCGCTGTCTATTACAAAAAATGGTGTGAATTTGGTAAAAGACGAAGGAATTCGCGATACGTTATTGGACTTACATAATTATGCAGCAATGGCCTTAATGTTGTTGGACGAATGATTCAGATATTTTACTACACCTTTTCTCATTTACACCTTTTCTCATTTAAAATGCCCATCTAAATGAAATTTTATACTAAAAATCTTCAAATCCAGCATCTAACCATGCTGAAATACGTTTTGGATGGAAGGATACCATCATTAATTCCTCAAAATAAATATCAACCATTTGTTTCTTCATTGTTTTATAATCAATTTCATAAATAGATGGATTGGTTGATAAAAACTGCCAATCAATTTTATCTTGATTTTTTTCTAATAAATGAATAGCATTTGGATTTTTTGATAAAATTAGGCCAATTAATTTTGTCTGGATTTGCTTCTAATAAATGAATTGCATTTGGATTTTTTGATAAATGCATCCATTTAATTTTATCTTGATTTTGTTCTAACAAATGAATAGCGTTAGGATTGAATGATAAAAATCCCCAATGAATTTTATCTAGATTTTGTTCTAATAAATGAATAGCACTTGGATTGTCTGATAAGAAATGCCAATTAATTTTATCTGGATTTGCTTCTAATAAATGAATTGCATTTGGGTTTTTTGACAAACCGCCGCAAGTAATTTTATCTGGATTTGCTTCTAATAAATGTATAGCATTTGGATTACATGACAAGAAACTCCAATTAATTTTATCTTGATTTTGTTCTAATAAATGAATAGCATTTGGATTAGTTGATAAATAAGGCCAATAAATTTTATCTGGATTTGCTTCTAATAAATGAATAGCATTTGGATTTTTTGATAACATATTCCAATTAATTCCATCTAGATTTGCTTCTAATAAAGGTATAGCATTTGGATTTGTTGATAATCCATATAATCCATCCCAATTAAGTTTATTTGGGTCTATCCAATCTAATAATTTATATACAGGTTCTGGTTGTTTCATTTTTGATAATTGTTTGAATATAGATTTCTATTATAATAATAAAAAACAAGACCAGTAGAGTTTCAAATTCAAGCATCGTCTTTCACCTGTGGTAATAAAAAAGCAGGGTTTAGTAAGACAATCGGCGTTAAAGAAACAATCCCTAATGGGTAAGCACGCCTATTGATTTTACACTTTTATATTTTTTATTCTGTTAAGTCGGCGTTTGAAATGTAAAAAGGTGTAAACGTTTAAACAATACAAATTGAAATTCGGCATTTGAAATGTAAAAATGTGTAAATTGATTTTTATATATTAATAACATACAAATATTTTTACACCTTTTCTCATTTAGACCGGCGAAGATTTCAAATGGGACGCCATTAGGCGGCGTCTATTTGAAATTTCGTGGGCAATACCTGAAGATGCGAAAGGGACAATTGTCCCATTTCAAATCTTCAAAGGTATAAAACGCCAATTTTAGAGCAACACGTATTTTATATGCCGAAATATTTATCTAATATTGTATATATGGATAAAACGCTTGTAATTATTTTATGTGAAACAAGAGCAAGTGAATTAACTTTTGAGAGTTTTAAAAAAAATGTTATAGATGAGTTAAATGCTGATTTATGTCTGTGTATTGGTGTTAAACCTGACTATGACTATAATAACCCATTTTATAATTTAGCAAAATATAAATTTACTTATGATGAACCAGATGATTTTGGTGATGCGTTTGAATATGCTTATAATATAATATCCCAAAATAAACCGAAATATGAATGCCTTTGTAATGTTAATTCTTTGTATGGCAAATTACAAAATCCAAAAGAATCAACTGAAAATATTACTTATTACGGAAATAATGATGAATGTCTAACAAATATTGATGATTTTAATGATGAAGTTGTAATACATACCCAAGATTTTCCAGATAAATCTTGGGAAAATCAAGTATATGGCATTAAAAATAGTAATGGTGATAATCTAGTTTGGCAAGAAAATGTAATTACATATAGAAAACCTTTATATTGGCGTGAATTTTTGAAAATAAAAGACCATCTTTTAGGAGGAGTAATTGATAGTCATAATCAACATCCAGGTTCTGCCGGCATATTAATATTTTTTAGATGGTTTTTATTAAAAAATTTGATTGATAATGATTTAATAAATAAATATGAAAGGTTTATTATTACGAGAAGTGATTTTATTTATCAACTACCTCATCCTAATGTAGAACACATGAATGACAATTGTATATGGATTCCTGATTGTGAGCATTATGGTGGATATACAGATAGACATGTCGTTTTATCTAAAAATAATATTGAATCCTATTTGAATATATTTAATAATTTAGTTCTTAGGTCAAATGAATATTTTATGAAAATGAAAAATAAAAATGATTGGAATTTAGAACGGGTTATACCATTTCACTTGGAACAAAATAATGTATTACATCTTGTTAAAGAATTTCCTTATATTATGTATTCAATTAGAAACATAAATGGAACAACACGATGGTCTACAGGTAATTATTCAAATGAATTAGGGTATTACATAAAATATCAAAGTGAATATGATAAATCAAGTAATTATAAAAATGAATTTGAAAAATCTGGATTGACAATTGATGATTTTTATAAAAAAAAAATTTCTATAAGAAAAAATTATAATATAAATACACCTATTCCATTGAATACAATTCATAAATTTATTATAGATGAATATGAAAAAGATTTAAAATTTATAAATATAGATGGATTTATAAATGGGGTCAATTCAAACTCTTATAATCAAATACCTGAGATTTGTAAGAAATACATGAACTATATTGATAACAATTGGCAATTAAAGTGGTGTAATAATATGATTGACGAATTATTGAATTGTTGTGATAATTCAGAATATAAAAAATTATCACCAAATGATTATCCAAATTCATCTTTACAATTTGTTGAAGTATTTAATAAATTTGTTAATTTGTCAGGAAAAACATGTTTGGTATTAGGTTCCATATCTCCATGGGTAGAATGTTTATCATTACATTTTAATGCTAAGTGTGTAACTACATTAGATTATATAGCACCTGAATGTAATTATAAAATTAACACTTTATCTATTGATAATTATAACAAAGAAATGAAATATGATGTTATTATATCATTTTCATCTTTAGAACATGATGGATTGGGTAGATATGGAGACCCTATAAATCCGAATGGTGATATTGATGCTTGTATAGAAGCTTATAGTATGTTAAATAAAGAAGGTTATTTTATTTGTGGAATTCCAATCGGGGATGGGTGTATTGAAGGAAATTTTCATAGAATATATAACAAAAAACGAATAGATAAACTATTTAGTTTGTTTCAAAATTATATTGGAAGTGTAAATTATCAAACATTAGATAATAAATTAAATTTTACTGGAACAAATTGGCAAAATCAACCAATTTTTATATATAAGAAATAAATATTTATTATTACAACATAGTGTTAATGGTAGCTAGTATTGTTATGACTGACGCTACATATATCCACGTAAAATGACCCACGTTATTCTTTACAAAAACCAATTTCAACATATTTTTACGAACATCTTCGAGTTGTTCTGTCGTTAAATCGGGATTCAAGTAAAAATCGGTTTCGCCATCGGAATCTTTAGGTAATGCATCAAACATATCATTGAACTTCGGAATATCAAATGGTGTAATCAAAATATTAAATGGCATTTCAAATGTAGAATCTTCGCCTTCTATCGTTTTGTCAAATTGTTTTGTTTTGAAAATGTTTTTCATAGTATCTTTCAATCCAAAAAATGTGTTTATTATAAAAAACCCGAACGTGTTTTCAAATACTTCTACTAAACTAGGTATATTTCCAATAATAAAAAACGTAGAACCAACAATTGTTATAAATAAGATACTTGTAATTGTAAGTATATTAACCGATTCTTTTATTTTAAACACTTCACTAAGCATAATAATATTAATAAAAACAACAAAACCCCATAATAATACAAATGTCCAAAATCGACTTTCGATTACTTTCGATCGAAATAAATACCAGAAATCATTAGGATCACCGTCTTTGGTCGGAATGTTAGTATATCGTTCAGTTGAAATATTTTTATACAAAAATGTATTAATTACATAATAAATAAATGCTGATATGAAAAATAAAATGCTAAATGCAATAGTTAATGGTAATATAAAATATTTTGGCTTCTTTTTAACGTTGCTAATCGCATCTTTATTTAGTTTATCATTTGGTTCTTTATTTTCTAAGTTCTCCTTTTCTTTTTTTTTAAATAATTCAAATGGGTTCGGTAATACAGAATTCATTACTTATATATTCTATTGACAATAATTTGGTTAAAGTTTTACTAATTTTTTCGCATTAAGAAATATACATAAAAGTCAATACAAATACAAAACTAAAATGGAATTTCCTAGACTTATTGAACCCAATGTTAAAAATTACCTATACGATACCTTGCAAAAATGTCATCAACAAAAAGATGTTTTATATGGTTGGGTGTTCAATATAGGTTTATTTGTAATCATAGTTGTTGTTCTAGTAGTTGTCCTATATTTTTGTAGAAAACGAAAACTTACACCATATGAACAACATATAAAAATGACACGTGAACAAGATTATATATTATCAAAAATACGTCAATATCAAACAGACAGGCGCAATCAACCAATACAAAACCATCATAATTCTACATCCTCAATTACAAATTTACCAACAATACAAGAAAATATTTAGAAGATATTTATGTTTGTATGGAGAACTTTGTATATTACATAATTATATATAGCTAATTTATAGTTAATTATGAATATTATTCATGTTAAAAGAGAATCGATTATTACAGATAATAATACTGCGCAATATGAATTTTCGAATATTATAAGAGACCTGAATACAAACATAAGTGAATTAAACATACAAACGCCTTTACATGGCGCATTGGATCTTAGTTCCCTTTCTGAAAAAGGGTTTAATAATATTAAAACGATTATATTCGGTGAAGGTGAAATCACTAACATATATCATGTCCCGCAAGGAGTTAATAAATTAATTTGCGCTAAAAATTTACTTGTTGAACTTGAAGATTTGCCTACATCAATTACATATTTGGACTGCGATCATAACTATTTAGTATCCTTTGATTTTTCTAAATTATCTATGTTAGAAGAGTTTCATTGCAGTGATAATAAAATAGAAGAATTGAAAAATATACCAAGAAGTATAATATCGTTGCATTGCGAACAAAATAAGTTAAGACATTTAGATTTAAAAAATTTAGTTAACTTGAAAACATTGCATGTATCAAATAATCCACTTATTATTATTGAAAACTTGCCAGATACAGTACACGAGTTTGTATCAGAAAATAATCCAATTGAAATGGCAATCGTAGAAAATGAAGCACAAATTTCACAAGAGGATGTTAATAAAACAAAAAAACAAATTGAAAAAAAAATAAATTACATAGAAGCCATCGATCGATACTTTAAATTAAAATCTAAATACGAGAACGATTTGAATCGAGCGAAACATAAGGAATTTAAAAAATATGAAAATAAGAAAACAGCAAGCAAAAAAGCCTCACTAGTTAAACCAAAATGCATTAATTGTCATCGACCAGTTGGTACTATTTTTTCGTGCTCTTCTAGTGGATATTCTGCAATTTGTGGAGACAAAAATCAACCATGTCAATTAAATATTGTATTATCGCGGGGGTATTCAAAACCGATTGAAGATTTGGTTAATTTCTTTAAAGAAAGCATTGATGATACAAAAACTGAAATCATACAACAAAAAATGAATACATTATTCAGTTATATTTCAGAAGACCAATCTGCACAAATATTTACAAAGAAAATAAAAGAATATAACAATGATAGTAAGATATTTGCAAATAATCTTAGTATATACAATGATTTGTATAACAATTCTCATAAAGTAGAAATGATACAGAAAAAAAACGAAACAATTCATAGTATTCATAGAAAAATACGAGCAATGATCGATGAATATAAAAACACAGAACACAAAGAAACATTGCGTACTGCAATTGATGTGTATATTCGCGATTTAATTCCTGAAATTGATAATTTACGCAGATTAAAATATGAAATCAATGAAATGATTGTAGACGATGACGGAAATGATGCATTATATCAACGTGAAGTTGCATTATCTAAAATGGAGCATACATATGGAGAACATCCAAGTGTATCAAAATTCAAGATAAATTAATACGGTGATATTATATAATTGGATTTATAAAATTGATTTATTATTTTATTATAACAAATCAATGGTATTATAATAAAATAAAATGGGGATTACAATAAGTCGCTATTGCAACAATAACAATAATAGTATACATACAAATGAATGTTTGATCTGTTGGGACAAAATCAATACTACTGCAAATTTTACAAAATGTCTTCGTTGTAATATAGTATTACATAGTGAATGTGAAACTATATACAGGGGCGTAAGAGATTGGTGTAAATGTCCGCATTGTCAGAGGGTTGGATCATTGGGAACTATAACATGATTATACGCAAGCATTATAATTGGATACTCCACTCCAAAGAACACTATAATTATTTGCCCACTTTTTTTTAGCACATAATTCACTTAGACCTTGATTTTTCCATCCTGCATTGGTAAAATTGATACTGTCTTTACTACTTGAAATACCCGGTGTATTATCTGTTGTATATCCGCTTGTTGGTGCATTTATACCGATTGGAATTGTACAAGAACCATTTGCATTTACAACCCAATAATCCGGACAATCTGATGCAGATGGCGGGAACGTTTTAGATGCATTTAAACGTGAAATTAATAAACCTACACTGGTTAATGCCAATATAAGAATTATAATCGCTATAATAAGAACAATAAAGTAAAATGACATTAAGTTGTAATATATATATAGTTTATATTTTGTTATCCTAAATATATGAAAAATATATAGAATAAATATATACCTATTTAATATTACAATGTTTTCAAATCAAACTAAATTAAATTCTGAATCAGTTAATTATGTTGATAAGATATTAGATTTAGAAAAATACAATGGTCGTGTTAATATTATCCAACCACCCAATCCAGATATTCAGTTTCAAATGGCCGAAAAAATATCAATAACAAATCGCGCTACCGATTATCGTGAATCGCTCAGTGGTAATTTTGAAGACAATGTTCTAGCACAAGTTTTCTTTTGTAAAGAGAATATTCAAATCATTCAGAATGGATTACGTGCTGGTGTACATGAAATGTCAAATAACAAGTACATTATTCCAAATCAAAATATTAACAATTTAAAGATCATTATGCGTAGTACATATTTACAATATGCAGAACATTATGCTACTGATATTACAAAACAGGTTGAACGACTAAATAAAATAGTATTGGATTACTGCATCCCTTCGGTTTATAATGAAGCAGTTGGATATGAACGTTATTGTCAAGATCAAAGTTCTCTAGTAGTGCCTTTAGTATTACCTCAACACCATGATCGTGAATACAAACAACTTGAACTCAAACCATGGGTGTAAACATTCCAATAAAATATAATTTTATTTATTTATATTTTATTTAGTTATTTCGCTTAGTATTACTTTTGTCTTTTTTGATGTTTTTGACTTTTTTGATGTTTTTGACTTTTTTGATGTTTTTGACTTTTTTGATGTTTTTGACTTTTTTGATGTTTTTGACTTTTTTGATGTTTTTGACTTTTTTGATGTTTTTGACTTTTTTGATGTTTTTGAC
>Ga0214921_10001936_pt1 | contig 34635 bp, 35 predicted proteins | sample LL1505_MetaG_FD_177992 | JGI IMG/M metagenome (GOLD analysis project Ga0214921, IMG submission 177992) | Freshwater microbial communities from Lake Lanier, Atlanta, Georgia, United States - LL-1505 | ecosystem: Environmental > Aquatic > Freshwater > Lake | place: USA: Georgia | collected... | reverse complement strand
TACCGCGAGGCCAGCCAGGGCGAAGGGCGGGAATCGATCGGCCTCCCCCAGTACCGTGATCGCAATTGCCACGGCAACGAGCGGATCAATCACCGTCAAGCCGGCAATCACCAGGTCTGGGGAGCCAACTGAATAGGCAGTTTGCACGAAGTAACCACCGAGGAGTGCCGCAACGATGAGTCCGGCTAGGCAGAGAATCATGAATGCGTCAACTTGGTTTGACTGCCAACGGTTGATCAGGACTTTGGTGATGGTGACCACGAATCCGTAGAGCGTCCCCGCAGCAACGATGTAAAACATCGCTCGAAGCCGCTGACGGAAAATCACGAACACGGCCACGACCACGACAATCACGGCAGCGAGTAACCACATAATGAACAACAATTGTTCTTCCGACAGTGCGCGTTCAAAGGCGTACACCGCCGAAAACGCGACGAAAATTCCGATGCCGAGAACGGCGAGGGCGATGCTCCCCCGAACCCTAGCATCGGGCGCTATGCCGTTTACGCGGGAATTGATGACGTTCGTCAGCACCATAGCGACAACTCCGAGCGGCTGAACCACGATGAGAGGCGCAAATCCGAGGGAAATCAGCTGAATAACGATTGCGAGAGTGAGCAGAAGCGTTCCGACCACCCATGACGGGCGTCGAATCAGCAACCCGAGTTGCCCCATGGAAAGCCCCGATTTAGCTCCAACCGCGTGCGTCCCATCCACTTTCGAGACTCCGCGGTGCTGCAATTGCGCACCGATGGATAGGAAAACCGCACCGAGCAGAGCAATGGGAATTCCAATCGCCTGATAGGGGGTGAGAGAGATCTGCCCAACCAGATTCGAAAGTTGGTCGTTCACCTCTCTAGGCTACCGACATTAGGCTGGAGCGGTGCGAATTCGGGACATCGTCATCACGGGAGAACCCGTTCTTCACCGCCCATGTGCACGTGTCGAACACATCGACGACCACCTCAAAGAGTTGGTTCAGGACATGTTCGCGACCATGGAACTTGCGCCCGGGGTCGGTTTAGCCGCCCCGCAAGTCGGCGTCGACCTCGCACTGTTCGTTTACGACTGGGTTGATGAGGACGATGTTCAGCACCGCGGGGTTGCCATCAACCCGACTCTATTGATGGAGCCCGCACTGATTGGCCCGCTCGATGAAGACGAAGAGCTCGAAGGGTGCTTGTCTGTCCCAGGGGAACGGTTTCCACTCCGTCGGAGCGACCGCGTCACCCTCACGGCAACGAATCTGGACGGCAACGAGTTCACGGTTCACGCGGAAGGCTGGCTCGCCCGAATTTTTCAGCACGAGTTCGATCACGTGCTCGGTGTTCTCTATGTTGATCGATTGGTTGAGCCACATCATGCCGAGGCGCGCGACGCGATAAATCACATCGGGTGGGGTGTTCCTGGTTTCTCGTGGTTACCGGGCCGCGACCATCTCGAAGACTAACCCGCCCACCCCAATGCGCGAAGCGCGGCTGCGACGGCCGCTGCCGCAAGTACGACGACAATAAACGGGGCGCGTATCCGAAACAACACCGCACTGACGACCAGTGCCGCGACCCTCGCGTCGACGACAATTGCGCTCCCCGTTGCGGCGGTCTGGGTCACAACCAGTGACGCGAGCAGTGCTACCGTCAGAAGGTCGCTAATCCGCTGAATTCTCGGGTGCGCAGCGATACTTGCCGGCAGGAGGTAACCCAGAAGTTTAGTTCCCAGCACAACGGCAGAGGCGACCAGGATCGTGGACCACAGAGTCACGCGTGCCTCCGTTCGGCCAGCAATGCCATGACGATTCCCGCGCCCGCGGCAATGAGAACGGGTAATCCAGCCGGAGCGGTCGGCACAGTCAATACGGTGATCACTGCTGCTACCGCGGCTACGGCGGCAGGTTGGCGTGATTGAATCCGAGGCCACAACAATCCAAGGAACGCGGCTGCGGCTGCGGCATCAAGTCCCCACATCCGCGGATCTCCCAGAGCGTCTCCAAGGATTGCACCGGCAGCGGTCATGGCATTCCATCCGACAAAAATTGCCGCGCCCGTGAGCCAAAAACCGATTCGCTGGGCGCGGGGCTCGGTCTGGGCAATTGCAACGGCAGTGCTTTCATCAATTGTCCAGTGGCCAGCCAACAGACGCTTCCAAAAACCGGGGCCGACCACCGATGAAATTCGAACCGCGTATAGCCCATTACGCACGCCCAACAGGCCAGCCGCGGTGACGATACTGACGCCCGGAGCTCCGGTTGCTGCGAGGCCAATCACCGCGAATTGCGAACCACCCGAAAACATGAACAACGACAACACTTGTGCCTGCCAGAAATCAAGACCAGAGGCGACCGCCAGCGCCCCGAACGAAATTCCGTACAACGACACCGCGGCGGCAACGCCGAGCGACATGCTCACCGATGCCCGAGCGGCGCTTGACGTCACGACCCCGACTCAGTCGTGTATTTCGGATCAGTCGCGTATCGCAGCATCGGAAACGATGCGGTGATGGTGAACCCGACTCCGGGCACACGCTGGGTGTGCACGATTCCATCGAACGCTTCCGCACGACTCTTCATCTCTAACAGTCCGCGACCCGTGTTCTTCTCGATGAGAGCCTGTTGGTCGCTTTCGATTGTCACGCCCTCTGGTAAATCCTCGCCCGCTTGTATCGCCCGACGCCTCGCAGCGTGCTCGCCGTCATCGTTGATGGCGATCGAGAGGCCATGTGGACCCCAGGTCATGAGAACATCAACTTCAGTTCCAATTCCACCGTGGATCCGCGCATTGTCGATGGCTTCGGTGATGATTCGGAACACGGCGAGTTCGGCCGATTGCGACATGACGAAACGGTCACCAGATTCTTCGAGATTGACAATGAGTCCCTGCTCTTCGGCCTCGGCAAAGAGTTGCGTGATGGAATCCAACGTGGGCCATTCCTCGACGGATTCGAAGCCTTGACCCGCGAGGTCCATCGCTCGGCGCATGTCGTCAAGCGCGGTTTTCGCGGTCTCGGAGAGCAGTAGGGAATGACGTTTTAGTGCTGCACGGTCTTTAATTGCGAGAAACGCCGCGCTCTCGGAGCGAGCGAGTAATTGAACCAATGACCGGGTCACAATGGCTTGGTGTTCATGGATGATGCGCAACCGGTCTGCTAATTCTGCGGCACGAAGCGCTGCCTCGGTCTGACCGACCGACGGTGTCGCCGACAACGAGACAGCTGGACGTGATTCACTTCCGCGACGCGATTGCAAATAGAAATACGCGGCAACTGCAACCGCAATGACCATGACAACGCTGAGTAGCGTGTCTAGCGGTGACCAGGTGCCCATTGCTTCTCCTTGGAGGTGATTCTCCGAGCTCATTGCCCTAGGTGTTTGGCTCCCCGACTTGGACTCGAACCAAGAACCTATCGGTTAACAGCCGATTGCTCTGCCAATTGAGCTATCGAGGAAGGTGTCACTCACTATACCAAAACTCTCGTGCTCAATAACCTGCGCGAGTGTCCACAATCCCGACAAAAGACGTCCCTGCGAGGAACGCTGCGACGTTCCGTTCGATGCGCGTGCCGAGCAGGTGAGCGGTCATCAGTGGGGTATCCGCCGAGTGCGACGTGATGACACATCTCGGAATCTGCCAGAGCGAATGATCGGCGGGAAGAGGCTCGGGATCGGTGACATCAAGCGCCGCCCCCCACAGAGCATCGGTGTTGAGTGCGAGAACGAGGGCGTCGTGATCGAGCAACGAGCCCCGTGCGACATTGACCAACACGGCATGACGAGGAAGCAAGGCTAATTCGGCCGCGCCGATGATGTGATGAGTGTCGGGAGTCGCCGCAGCAGCGAGAATAACAACATCCGCCTTCGGTAAAACCGAATGCAATTCTTGAGCCGTTACCGTGTGTGTCGCTCCCGGGAGTGGTTCGTGTGTTCGTCTAACAACGGTGGTTGTGACACGGAATGGCTCGAGAAGTCGAAGAAGTTCGGCTGTGATTCCACCCGCGCCGAGGATAACCACGTGGTTACCGAAAAGCGACAATCCAGTTCGTTCTTTCTGCCAGATCGCGCCGCGTGATTTCGAGGGCAACTCCCTCTGTAACGCAAGTGCGAGTGCGAACGCATGTTCCGCCACCGGCTCGGCATACGAGCCCTTCGCCGACGTGAACACAGGAGCCGTATCGTGGTCAATGGACGCAAAAATCTCCCTAAAGCCATCAACTCCCGCCCACGGCAATTGCACCCATTCGATTTCGGGGTGGTTCTGAAGAATGTCAGTGAGTTCGTCGGCGCGCTTTTCGCTGAGCCAAACCAACCCCCGCGTGTCCTTCGACAGCGGGGCTACGGTTCCGCCTCCCGCCTCGACCGCAGCGACGAATTGTGGGTTCTGCATCGGTTCGACCGCAATCGGTCCAGGGGTTGGAGAGCGGTGAGAGACCGATGGCGATGAACCGGGTAGGTCGCGATGCTGCGAAGGGCGATCGGGGGCGACGGACACGGCACTAAACGACCTTCATCGTGCGTCGCCGCACTTCGAGTTCCGAAATACGTTGTTGCAATGAGCTGTGCTCGGGGTCGCCTTCTGGGGTGCGTTGCAGGACGCTGTGTAGTTCGTCGCGCTGGCGGATGATGTCGGCCTCAATCAGTGCGGACGCAACATCGACAACATAGGAGGCGATGTTTGCACTCGTGCGTCGTTCTTCTTCCGCCACGCGGGCAATCACCGCTGCGTCGTCCTCGATTCGCGGTTTTGAGATGGTGACGCGCCTTACCGGAATGTCCACCATCGCGAGTTCAGACACCAATGGGCGCAAGTCGTCGCCTGCTTCGTCGATCACTCGCGAAATCCAGTTCGGAGAAGCGAAATCTGAAAACACGGTGACCATCGCGCCGCGAATGCGGCTGAGCGAAGGGTTGGTGAAGTGACAAGCAACGATGTCCCCCGCTCGGGAAAGACCGATGAGTTCGGGGTATCGAAGCAACGCGACGATGACGTCACGTTCGCGTTTGGAGTTGACATCCGTGCCGAGGGACGCAAAGGATCCGATTGCGCAATGCTCTTTTTCGACTTCGACGACAACGCGATTGCCTCCGGCTCGCATCGCCGCACGAACGTCGGTGGGTTCGACTCCGAGCCAACCGGAGACGACCCTGACGTAACCGTCAATCATCGAGCGGTCCTTGATTCCAATGATGATGGGCGCGACGGCTCGAGTCGCGTGAACACGACCCTCGACCGTCGCCAGGTCAAAGCCGGCGATTGTCCGACGGATGATGAACTCGAACAGAGGCGTCTTAGTCTCAAAAATTGCCGCCAGCGCTGCGTCGCCGCGTTGTTGCCGGAGGTCGGATGGGTCCAGACCGTCAGGCGCTACCACGACGAAGGTGTTCGCCACAAATTTGGAATCTTCCGCGAAGGCTTTGGACGCCGCTTTTTGCCCAGCCTCGTCGGGATCAAAAGTAAAAATAACTTCGCCACGACTGCGTGAGTCTCCCGCGTCGATGTCTCCCAAAACACGCCGGATAAGAGAAACGTGGTCACTTCCGAAGGCTGTGCCGCACGTCGCCACTGCCGTCGTGATACCCGCAAGATGACAGGCCATGACGTCGGTGTAACCCTCGACGACAACGACCTTGCGGTCCTTGGAAATATTGCGCTTTGCAAGATCGAGTCCGTACAGAACTTTCGCCTTGTGATAAACGGGGGTCTCGGGTGTGTTGAGGTATTTCGGCCCGTTGTCGTCATCGCGAAGACGACGCGCACCGAACCCAATCGTCGCGCCCGTCACATCACGAATCGGCCAGACGAGGCGACCGCGAAATCGGTCGTACACACCGCGCTCTCCCCGGGAAAGCAAACCAGCGGTTTCGAGCTCGACTTCGGTGAATTTTTTTGCCGTCAGATACTTGCGCAACGCGTCAAACGAGTTGGGGGCGTATCCGACACCAAACAGTTCACACGCGGCGCGGTCGAAACCTCGTCCGGTCAGGAAATCCCGACCAAACTCTGCCTCGGGAGTTGAAAGTTGTTCGATGAAATACAGTTCGGCAGCGCGATTCGCTTCGAGCAACCGAGACCGGTTGCCAGATTCGCGCTCTGGACTGCCATCTTCGTACGTTAGAGAAAAGTTGATGGTTGCTGCAACCTTTTCGACGGCTTCCGAGAAGGTCATCATGTCGATCTGTTGCAAAAACTTGTAGACGTCACCACTCTCGCCGCACCCAAAGCACTTGTACATTCCAACATTCGGTCGGACACTGAAACTTGGTGATTTTTCGTCGTGGAAGGGGCACAACCCCTTGAGTGAATCGGCCCCACCTCGCTTGAGGGTGACGTATTGACCGACAATATCCGCGATATTGGCGCGCTGTTTTACCTCGTCGATATCCGATTTACGTATCAGCCCAGCCACGACCCCATTCTACGGAGTGGTCTTGCAGGTTCGGAGGTGTCGTCGAAAGTACCTAGGAGAATACGGTGGGTATTCCGAAAAGAATGAACAGACCCGTAAACCATAGGACGATAGAGAACATCACCAAGCCGGCGACAAGGTGTTTTACCTTCATTACGGCCGTAACACCCAGTAGAAACAAGCAGACAGAAAACAGGGCTGTCAACATCTGGAGTGTGTTTCTGTAACTGCCCTCCGAAATCGACGACTCCCAATACTGGTCGCCGCTTGCCCACATTTCATCGTATGGACCGTAGAGGGCGGTCATGTAAGGCTCGCAGTTTGCCAACTGACTTATCGGATCCTCAACAAAGCACGCCCACGCATTGGTGTACAACTCGTACGAACCATTACTTGTTTGAAGGTCGGAATAGAGATCGTCAACCGCAACACCGTCAATGAAGTGACGGACTTGCTTGTCTTTCCAGACGGTCAAATCGTCTCGATACTTGACCTCGGCCGTGATGTACATATTATTTGCATCGGCCAGAACCAAAGCATATTCAGACCTAGCAAAGCTTGCCCGCTTATCGTGAAGAGACGCTTGGACCGCTGTCCACGCCGTGGTGGTTGAGACCAAACCGAGCAACACCACGATTAACAGGTCGCCTGATAAGCGTTCCCAAAACTTATTCATTGAGTCAATCCTTACTTTCCGCGTTCGCAGTTGTCGGTCGACCAGCTCCGGCCGGACGAAACACCTCGCGAGCTATTCTTGCGGAGTGTCCTGAAACATCTAAGCAGAAAGACGTTCGTGCCACACGAGTGCACTCTGGTCGGTGAGGGACGCAACCTGATCGATGATGGCGCGCATGGCGTCGACCTCGGTCTTCGCCTCGCGGAAATCGGCAGTGAAGCCTGGTTCGAGGTGATCCGTGCCCGACGAGGCGAGAATTGCACACAATTCCTGAATGATTTCACGTTGACGAGAGTAGATCGGTCTGCGAGATTCGTGAGACATGACGTTCGCGGCGACGATTCCCTTGAGCACTGCAATTTCAGCGCGAGTCTCGGCGGGGACAACGACATCGGCACCGAATCGAACGAGGCTAGCGGCAGTAGCGTGTTCACGCGTCGCAGCCGTAGCCGACCGCGCGAATCGACCAATCAGTGTCGACGTGAGGTTCTTGAGAGCGCCCATTTCCTGGCGCGACCCCTCCCACGTTTCGACCCACGACGTGAGTCCATCCAAGCAATCGAACGCGGCGATGAGCTCGTCGCGAGGCAACTCACCGCCGATCCATTCGACCATCGAGTCGACGAGATCCGCGTGGTTTACGCGTGATGAGAGCGCGCGGACGTCGATGTATCCGTTCACAATCGCGTCTTCGAAATCGTGCACCGAATAACCGATGTCGTCGGACAGATCCATTACCTGCGCCTCGATGCAGAGTCGGCGATCATCAGCTCCCTGTCGAATCCATTCGAAAATTGGGATGTCTGATTCGTAAACCCCGAATTTGGTGCGGCCGCCTGGCTCGGAGACACCCGTGGCCTGAGTCCACGGGTATTTGCACGACGCGTCGAGGCTCGCGCGCGTCAAGTTCAGTCCAAAGCTGTGTCCGGAGTCGTCAAAAACCTTGGGTTCGATTCGCGTGAGAATTCGAAGCGTTTGCGCGTTGCCCTCAAAACCGCCGAACGGAAGCGCCCAATCGTTGAGGGCCTTTTCGCCGTTGTGCCCAAACGGCGGGTGGCCAAGGTCGTGGGCGAGGCAGGCCGTGTCGACCAAATCGGGGTCGAGCCCCAGACTCGCACCGATTTCGCGACCGACCTGTGCAACCTCGAGCGAGTGCGTCAAACGGTTTCGCGCAAAATCAAGCCCCGCAGTTGGGGACAGCACCTGGGTTTTTGCCGCGAGACGTCGAAGTGCGCTCGAATGCAGAAGTCGCCCGCGGTCGCGGGCAAAGTCGGATCGCTCGCCCTTCGAGCCCTCGGGGAACGCACGTTCGCGGTCGAATGCGGTGTACCCGTTATCCCCCACTGTGGCTCGATTCGGTGTCGACCAATTCCTTCATGTGCGATCCCAAAATCTCTCGTGAGTTCAACCAACCATCGGGTAACGATGGTCGTTTTGGGGTGCCTGCGCGACCGCGCTGACCCTCCGCGTCGGCACCAGGATACGGGGCTTCGCGGTCAAGGTCGGCGAGAATGGCGTCCATTTCCTTCAGGCTACCCACCAGCGCGAGAGCCGCACGAGTTTCTCCCCCAACGGCATAGCCCTTGAAGTACCACGCGACGTGCTTGCGGATATCGCGACAACCATGATTTTCATCCTCGAGAAACTCGACCAACAACTCTGCGTGCCGACGAAAAGCGTCAGCGACGAAACCCAGATTCGGCATGATTGTTTCGACGTCTTTACCGAAAGCGGCCTCTAGGTCGGCGAACAACCAGGGTCGGCCGAGGCAACCGCGGCCAACGATGACCCCGTCACACCCGGTTTCCTCGACCATTCGTTTCGCGTCCGCGCCACTCCAGATGTCACCGTTGCCCAAAATCGGCAATCCCTTGATCTCCGCTTTGAGCGTGCGAATCGCGTCCCAGTGAGCATTGCCCGAATAGTGCTGTGCTGCTGTGCGGGCGTGGAGTCCAATTGCGGCAACCCCAAGGTCGGCCGCGATTCGTGCAGCGTCAAGATACGTGAGGTGATCATCGTCAATACCCATTCGCATCTTGATCGTCACGGGGACGTCGCCTGCCGCCGCGACGGTCTCTTTCAGAATCTGCTCGAATAGGGTCGTCTTCCACGGCAGAGCCGCTCCACCACCCTTTCGCGTCACCTTGGGTACAGGGCAACCAAAGTTCATGTCGATGTGATCGGCGTGGTCTTCGTCGACGAGGATTCGGGTCGCTGCACCCATCGTCTTCGGGTCGACGCCATACAACTGGATTGACCGAGTGGTCTCGGAAGGGTGGTGTTGAATGAGACGCATCGTCGTCTCGTTTCGTTCGACGAGCGCTCGGGCGGTGATCATCTCTGAGACGAAAAGCCCACCACCGTACTCGCGGCACAACCGTCGAAACGCCGTGTTCGTAATCCCCGCCATCGGAGCGAGAACGACAGGAACGTCGGTTTCAATCGGGCCGATTCGCACCCTATGCTCCGAGCAGTCGCTCCGCCAGGTAGCCCTCAAGACGGTCGAGCGAGACCCGCTCTTGCGCCATCGTGTCGCGTTCGCGAACCGTGACGGCTTTGTCTTCGAGCGTGTCGAAGTCGACCGTGATGGCGAATGGCGTTCCGATTTCGTCCTGGCGACGGTATCGGCGTCCGATCGCACCGGCGTCATCAAAGTCAATGTTCCAGTGCTTTCGAAGGTTTTCGGCGAGTTCACGCGCCAGCGGCGAGAGTTCCTCGTGGCGCGACAGCGGGAGGACCGCTGCCTTGACTGGCGCGAGACGGCGATCGAGGCGCAGCACGGTACGAACGTCAACGCCGCCCTTTGTATTCGGAGCTTCATCTTCGTAGTAGGAATCCACGAGGAACGCCATTAGCGAACGGGTAAGTCCAGCTGCGGGTTCGATGACATACGGCGTCCAGCGCTCATTCTTACCCTGGTCGAAATACGAGAGGTCTGTTCCGGACGCTGTGGAATGGGTCGTCAAATCGAAATCGGTACGGTTAGCAACGCCCTCGAGTTCGCCGAATTCGCCCGACGAGAAACCGAAACGGTATTCAATATCGACGGTGCGCTTGGAATAGTGTGACAACTTCTCTTTCGGGTGCTCGAAGAGGCGCAGGTTCTCTGGGTTGATACCGAGGTCCGTGTACCAACGGAAGCGCTCGTCAATCCAGTACTGATGCCACTCTTCGTCCGTTCCCGGCTCGACGAAAAATTCCATCTCCATCTGTTCGAATTCGCGGGTGCGGAAAATGAAGTTACCGGGGGTTATCTCGTTACGGAACGATTTTCCGATCTGACCAATTCCGAACGGAGGCTTCTGACGCGTCGACGACACGACGTTGGCAAAATTGACAAAGATTCCCTGAGCGGTTTCCGGGCGAAGGTAGTGCATGCCCGATTCGTCTTCGACGGGCCCAAGGTAGGTCTTGAGCATCCCCGAGAATTCCTTGGGCTCAGTCCACTGTCCGCGAGTGCCACAGTGCCCACACGCGATGTCCTTCAAGCCGTTCTCGGCAGGGCGACCCTTTTTCTCCTCGAATTCCTCTTCGAGGTGGTCGGCGCGGAAGCGTTTGTGGCAGGACAGGCACTCGACCAGTGGGTCGCTGAACACATCGACGTGGCCAGACGCTTCCCAGACTGCGCGAGGAAGAATGACAGAGGAATCAAGTCCGACGACGTCGGGTCGGTTCTGAACCATCGCCTTCCACCATTGACGCTTGATGTTCTCTTTGAGTTCAACTCCGAGCGGGCCGTAATCCCACGCAGAGCGGCTTCCGCCATAGATTTCGCCGGCCTGAAACACGAATCCACGTCGTTTCGCGAGCGAAATAACGGAATCGAGTCGGTTGTTCTGAGCCACGGGTCTCCTCTAAGAACGGCGTCCCGCCAGTTTATCGGGGAGCGGGCGCATCAACCGCACCACCGAAGCGACGGTCACGGCTGGCGTAGTCCTCAATCGCACGCCAGAGTTGCATTCGCGAGAAGTCTGGCCACAGGGTATCGAGGAAGACCATCTCGGAATACGCGCTTTGCCAGAGCAGAAAGTTGGACGTTCGTTGTTCACCCGACGAGCGGATAAACAGGTCCACGTCGGGAAGTTTTGGCTCGTAGAGATGCGCCTGAACCGTCTTTTCCGAGATGCGCGCAGGGTTGATCGAACCGTTTGCGACACCTTCGGCGATGTCACGGATCGCGTCGACGAGTTCGAGTCGTCCACCATAATTCACACACATCTGAAGGGTCATGACGTCGTTCCGTTTCGTCATCTCTTCCGCCTCGCGGAGTTCTGAGATAACACTCGACCACAGTTTCGGGGCACGGCCGACCCAGCGGACGCGAACACCCCACTCGTTGAGCTGGTCACGCCGACGCCGAAGCACTTCGCGGTTGAACCCCATCAGGAACTTGACCTCTTCGGGGCTACGGCGCCAGTTCTCGGTTGAAAACGCATATACCGACAAGTGTTTGACGCCGATCTCGATAGCGCCGGCGACCACGTCCAACAGTGCCGCCTCACCCGCTCGGTGTCCCTCGATACGAGGAAGTCCTCGGGCGTTCGCCCATCGGCCGTTACCGTCCATGACGATGGCGACGTGTTCTGGGACGAGGTCCCGTTGAACCGCCGGAGGCGTGAGCCCCGTGTAATTCAGCGGCAAAAAGTCGACCATCATTCCGTCCGATCGATGTGTCCGAGCGATCGAATCGACCGTTCAAGGTGGAACTGCGCGTACGCGGCGACGATACCACGCGCCTCGATTCGAGCGCCGGCTGGCGAGGTATCGGCCACCGCCCAGTCGCCTTTCAATAGCGCCGCGAGAAGAGTGATTGACTCGGGTCGAAGGTGCGGGGTCCCAGGCGGTGCAACCGCGTCCGAGACGACCCCGCCCGCAGAGATGACGAAAGCGGTGTGTGGGCCATCTTCTCCCGTAATCACGCAGGCGTCGAGTTCGGGTGTCCAGCCGGCGATAGCTAAAGCCCGCAAAATGTATGAGTCGAGGATGAGCGACGGGTCGTGTGCCCTCTTCGCCAGCGCCTTGAGCCCACCGAGCAACAACGCGTAGTGGCCGGACGTGTGACCGTGGTCGGTCAATTTGTCCGCGGTTTCGACCATCGCCGACGCGGTCGTGTACATCGGATAATCGGCCACAATTGTCGCGGTCAATGACGTGATAGTTTCCACCTGTTGAACCGTGTCGAGGTTTCGACCCTCGTAGAACTGAACGTCGGCGATCATGAAGGGTTCGAGGCGAGAACCTATACGACTGCCCGTTTTACGCACTCCTTTGGCCACCGCGCGAATCTTTCCCCGAGACTTTCCCAACATCGTGATGATGCGATCGGCTTCACCCAATTTGTGCGTTCGAAGCACAATGACGTTGTCGCGATAGGTGGGCACCTGTCCATTCTCGCGCCCGACGTATCACGGCCGACCCGCGACACGAGAGAATAGAGACATGAACTCGTTATTCGCGATTCCCGCCTGGCTCGACCTGGTCGCAGTCGGGATAGGCGCGGCGCAGGGGGCGATGTTCTCGTCGCGATATCGCGGCGCCGAGCTCGATCTCTTGGGTGTCGCCATCATCGGTATCGTCAGCGGTTTCGGTGGTTCGATGGTGCGCGACATCTTCCTCTCGACCCAAATCGCCGCCTTGAACTCAAATTGGTATCTCGTGACCGCAGTTCTCTGTGCACTCGGCGGCATGCTCGTATCGTCACTTCTGCATCGAATCGAAATGGTGATCAACGTGCTGGACGCGCTGACCATCGGCATCTTCGGTGTGATTGGAACAACCAAAGCTCTCGCGTTCGGGCTCCCCGTCGTTCCCGCGTTATTCATCGGAGTTGCGGCCGCGGTGGGTGGCTCTATCCTCCGCGACATGCTGCTCGCGCTGCCCATGCAACTCATGCAGGTCGGCTCGCTCTATGCCGTGGCCGCCGGACTAGGAGGAGTGACCGTCATTGTCCTGCTCTCTATGGGTCAGTCGGTTACCGTCGCGGGCTTCGCTGGAGTCGCGGTCACCACAGCAATTCGCATGCTGTCGGTCATCCTCGGCTGGAAACTGCCAGCGCAGCGCGGAGTTCCGACCGTCACGTCAGTGATTCGGACGATTCGCAATAAACCCAAGCGATAAATTTTTCGAAAAGTCCTAGGAGATTGAAGATTTCTGCTGGTTGAGAACCAAAAAATGAAGAGTTTTCGAATGGAAACCGACTCTATTCGGACAAAAACCTATCCACCGCGGTTCTGAGAATGTCGAGATCTGCCTCGGTAATGCTTCCGTAGGTTACGGTTCGTTTTGCGGAATCACCAGCCTGCAAATCCACCACTGACGAAATTTTTCCGCCGATTGTTTGGTAACCAAGGCGAGACTCGCCAAACTCGCCGAAATCCTGAAAAGTCTCAAATTGTTGCAGTTCAGCGTTGAAGGTGACTTCTAAATCACTCTCTTGGCCCGCTTCCTCCGCCAGGTCGTAAGTCATTGACGCCCCACACGCTGAAAAAGCATCTGTTTCCCAGATCAATTCGTAGGTGTCTTCTGGCTGAAAATAGGCAGCGCTGAATTCCTTGTAGGCATCTTCCTTGGGCACCATCACCAGCGTGAATCCACCAGGGTCGACCGATTTTTCGAGTGTTCCTTCTTCGAGTGCGGCCTGGCAACTGGCCCTAGCTATGGCTTTGAACTGGTCTTCAGCCTCTTGGGCGGTCATTGCCGGCATTGCCGGTTGGCTTTCGCCAGTCGTGGGCTGGTTTGTAGAAGAGCAGCCCGCCGCAACAAGCACCAACGCGCAGGCAATGGCGACTACGGACACGTTTCGTGTTTTCACTTCCACCCCCTATCCACACTATAGATTCCACAGTAGATTCGACGTTGACAAGGTGAACGGAGTCACATGAGTAAGACAACCCCAGGCAACCAGTCCCGAGAAAGCCGTCTTCGACTAGTCCTGCGGGCTGGGTCGATTGTGTTTGGACTGAGCGCCGTCGCTCTCATTGCGATTCCGGCGTTGTTCAACTCTCTTCTCGGGTTAGCAACAAGCCCTGAACTTGAATGGTCCATGCGCATGATTGGAATCACTCTGGTCGCACTTGCGGGAAACATGTTCTCAGTTTCCAGTCGCGGCAACGAAGAATCAGTCGTGTTTTCCGCCCGTGTCATGCTGTTTTCTGCCTTTGCTTTAGGAGTGATCACGCTCTGCGTACCGGCGCAATTGACTTGGTTCACGATCGCCTACGCCGCAATCGGCTTTGCTTTCTCGACCGCTTATGCGTTAGCGCTATTCAGCAAAAAGGGACATTAGACAGAAGCGCGAGCCCGAACCGACCGGTTCACAGCCGACACAATCGCCTTAAGCGACGCGGTCGAGATGTCTCCGTCGATTCCGACCCCCCAGAGGGTTTGGCCGTCGACTTCGAGTTCAACGTATGCCGCGGCGAGAGCGTCACCTGATGCGCTGAGTGCGTGCTCGACATAATCGAAGAGGCGAATCTCGTGACCCTGACCGGCCATGACCGAGAGGAAGGCGGCCACGGGACCGTTTCCGATTGCTTGAAGGGATTCGGTCGATTCACCGACGCGAAGATTCACATCGAGCGTGACCTCGCCGGACATATCCGACGCGGTGCGGGTGCCCATGAGTTCGTAGCGCCCCCATTTGTCGTCCGCGGTGGTTGACGGCAGATATTCGTCCATAAAGATCGCCCAGATCTCGTCACTCGAGACCTCGCCGCCCTCGGTGTCGGTCTTTCCCTGAACTACACCCGAGAACTCGATCTGCAATTTACGTGGCAGGTCGAGGTTGTGGTCGGCCTTCAACAGGTATGCGACACCGCCCTTCCCCGACTGCGAATTGACGCGAATAACTGCTTCGTACGAACGTCCAACATCTTTGGGGTCAATCGGCAAATACGGAACGCCCCATTCGACGTCCTTGACGCTTTTCCCCTCGGCAGTCGCTTGGGCTTCCATCGCCTCGAAACCTTTTTTGATGGCGTCTTGGTGTGAGCCAGAGAAGGCCGTGTATACCAAATCTCCAGCCCACGGGCTGCGCTCGTGAACTTTCAACTGATTGCAATACTCGGCGGTGCGACGGATTTCGTCGAGGTTCGAGAAATCAATCTGTGGGTCGATTCCCTGAGTGAACAGGTTGAGGCCCAACGCAACGAGGTCGACATTTCCGGTGCGCTCCCCGTTACCAAACAGACACCCTTCGATGCGGTCGGCGCCGGCCATGTAGCCCAGCTCGGCCGCGGCGATTGCCGTCCCGCGGTCGTTGTGCGGGTGCAATGACAAGATAACGTTCTCGCGATGATTGAGGTGGCGACTCATCCACTCGATCGAGTCCGCGTAGATGTTCGGCGTCGCCATCTCGACGGTCGCGGGCAAGTTGATGATGACCTTGCGGTCAGGCGTCGGCTCGAACACCTCGAGCACCTGGTTACAGACGTCGACAGCGAATTCGAGTTCGGTGCCGGTGTACGACTCCGGGGAATATTCGTAGAAGACGTTCGTTCCAGGCACCTCCGATTCGAGCGAACGACAGATGCGAGCACCTTCGAGCGCGATGTCGATGATGCCCTGCTTGTCGGTCTTGAACACAACGTCACGTTGCACGACACTCGTCGAGTTGTAGAGGTGAACAATCGCGTTCTTTGCACCGAGAATCGACTCATACGTGCGGCGAATGAGGTGTTCCCGAGACTGGGTGAGAACCTGGATGGTCACGTCGTCGGGAATGAGCCCTTCCTCGATGATCGTGCGGACGAAATCAAAATCAGTCTGTGATGCCGATGGGAAGCCCACTTCGATTTCCTTGTAGCCCATCGACACGAGCCGGTCGAACATCACGCGTTTGCGTTCGGGGCTCATTGGGTCAATCAGAGCCTGGTTTCCGTCGCGCAGATCGACAGCACACCAGCGCGGTGCGGACGTGATGCGTTTGGTCGGCCAAGTGCGGTCGGGCAGGTCCACGGCGAAAACTTGGTGGTACGGGCGATAACGATGCACTGGCATCGACGTCGGTTGCTGGTTGTTCTTCACGGGTTTCTCCTGAGGTTACGGTTTCCGGCCAATGGGAGACTCCGCGACGAGTGGTGGCCTGGTAACTAGGACCCGTCGCGGCCGCTAAGAAGAAGACCGTTCAGCATGGTTTCAGGGTAACACGATGACTGTGCTCTCGGAAAAATCAGAAACCGAGCTTCCCCAATGCTTTCGGGTCACGTTGCCAGTCCTTCGCGATCGTGACATGCAAGTCGAGATAGATCGTGGTGCCTAGAAGGGCCTCAATCTGAGGGCGGGAGCGTTCACCGATTAGTCGCAGCATCGAACCACGATGTCCGATGATGATTCCCTTTTGGCTGTCGCGTTCGACGATAAGAGTAACGAACACTTTTGTGCGCCCGTTCTCGCGCACAATATCCATGAGTGTCACTGCCAGCGAATGCGGAAGTTCGTCACTCAGTTCTTCGAGCACCGCCTCGCGCACAATTTCGGGGATTCGGTTCTCGACCGACTCATCCGAAACCGAATCGTCCGGATACAAGTGAAGCGACTCGGGCATGATCGGGATGATCGCGTCGAAGAACTCGTCGAGCCCATCAGCCGTCATTGCGCTGAGCGGAACGACGAGGGTCCAATTGCGCAACTCCCCCACCTCGGCCAACTTGTTGAGAACAGCGGCAGACGAGACTCGGTCGGTCTTGGTCACAATCGCGACTACCTTGGCGCGCGGGTAACGCGCAAGTTGTTCAAGGATGAACAGGTCGCCCTTGCCGATGGCTTCGTCAGCGGGTAGACACATACCGATGACATCGACGTCACCGAGAGTCGTTTCGACAAGCGCGTTGAGCCGCTCTCCTAACAGAGTCCGAGGTCGGTGTAACCCCGGCGTGTCCACGATGATGAGTTGTCCTTCATCACGGGTCACAATTCCCCTAATTGTTTTTCGGGTGGTCTGTGGTTTCGACGACGTAATCGCAATCTTTTCGCCAATCAGCGCGTTCATGAGCGTCGACTTGCCCACGTTCGGTCGACCGACAAACGAAATGAATCCACTGCGTGAGGTCACGGGACGTCCACGATTCGCACCAGTACCGTGATGAGTCGCTTGCGACGACGCTCGACGCGATCGGCGATGAGTTGCAATCCGTCCACCTCGACAATGTCACCCGACTCGGGGAACCGCCCATAATTTTTCACGAACAGCCCGCCAACAGTGTCCACGTCGTCCTCGTCGATGGGCATGTCAAGATGCTCGGCGAGGTCATCAATGCTCGTCGACGCACTGACTCGTGATGACCCGTCACCGAGGTCGACAATCTCAATCTCGTCGTCGTCGTATTCGTCCGATATTTCGCCGAGAACCTCTTCGATGAGGTCTTCCATAGTCACCAAGCCCGCGATTCCACCGTATTCGTCGACGACGAGCGCCATGTGGTTGGCTTCGGCTTGAAGAACGCGCAGTGCCTCGTCTGCCATCTTCACTTCGGGAAGGAACAGCGCGGGCCGGACAAGCTCGGTGATGAGCGCCTTTTTTGCTTTAGCGGGGTTAGCACGAACGAACCGCGCGGTGTCTTTAATATGGGCGATGCCCAGTACGTCGTCATTGTCGACTCCAACAACGGGCATACGTGAAAAGCCTTCCGCCAGAAAAATGCCTAGCGCTTCGTCCACCGTGATTGTCGAGTCGAGCGCTGCCATCTCAGTTCGAGCGATCATTACTTCGCGCAAGATTGTGTCTCCGAAATCGAAAATCGAGCGGATGAGGTCTCGGTCTTCTTCTTCGATTGCGTCCGATTCGGTCGCTTCATCGACCATGCTGAGCAACTGCCGTTCGGTATTGATTGTTGTGCGGGCACGACCAGGCGTTACCGCGTTACCAATTCCGACGAGCACGATCGTCAGCGGGCCAAGAAGAAGGCGAATGGCGCGAACCAGTCCACCCGTCACGCGAACGATTCTCATCGGATGCGCACGGCCGACGCTGCGGGGACTCGATCCGACCAGAACGAATGTGACTACGGTCATTGCGATTGCCGAGGCGATGAGTGACTGCGTGAGGTCGTATCCGAGGCTCACAAACGACAGCGCAACAAGGATCGCAGCGAACGTTTCACACAGCACGCGCACGAAATTCACCGCATTGAGGTGCGCCGGAACATCAGCCGCAATCGCGTCAAACACGCGCTCGGTTGTCCCCTCGCCCAAGTTGGCAACGTCGTTCCGAGACAGCGACTGATACGCAGCGTCAATTGCCGCACACAGCCCGCCGAACGTAATCAGCACAAGGGCGATTACCGCGAACCATCCGGTCACGAGCGCTCGGTATCCGCGAAGGAATCGACAAGTTGCCGTTGAAGAGCGAACATTATGCGCTCCTCGGCGGGTGCCGCATGGTCAAAGCCCAGGAGGTGAAGAATTCCATGCGACAACAGCCACCTAATCTCGTAGTCGGTGGAGTGTTTGGCCGCGATTGCCTGCTGAGCGGCGATTGTCGGACAAATCACGACGTCGCCCAACAATCCGGGGTCAGACGGCTTGTCGTCGTCTCCTGGTCTAAGTTCGTCCATCGGGAATGACAGCACGTCTGTTGGGCCGGGCTCGTCCATCCACTCGACGTGCAATTTCGTCATCGCGTCTTCGTCGACGAACAACACGGCGAGTTCGGCCTCGGGATGAACCTTCATTTCGGTCATGACATGAACGGCGAGTCGGCGCATTGTTTCGAGATCAATTTCTTCGGTCGTCTCGTTAGCGATTTCGACGCTCATTTCGTGCCTCGCTTTCGACCCGCAGTCTTGGCGTGTTGTTCCTGTTCGTGACGAGTGTACGCATCGACAATCTTGCCCACGAGCGTATGGCGAACGACATCGGCGCTGGTGAGGACGGCGGCAAACACGTCGTCCATACCGTCGAGGATTTCGGTCGCCAATTTCAGCCCAGAAATTTCGGAAGGAAGATCGACCTGCGTGGTGTCCCCCGTGATGATCATCTTCGAGCCAAACCCGAGTCTGGTCAGAAACATTTTCATCTGTTGCGGCGTAGTGTTTTGAGCCTCGTCGAGAATGATGTACGAATCATTGAGCGTTCGACCGCGCATGTACGCCAACGGAGCAACTTCGACAACTCCGGTCGCGAGAAGTTTGGGCACCAATTCGGGGTCCATCATGTCATTGAGAGCGTCGTACAGCGGCCGAAGGTATGGGTCAATCTTCTCGGTTAGCGTTCCCGGGAGAAAACCCAACCGTTCACCCGCCTCAACCGCAGGACGAGTGAGAATGATGCGCGTGACTTCTTTGCGCTGAAGTGCCTGCACGGCCTTTGCCATCGCCAGATAGGTTTTGCCGGTTCCCGCTGGACCGATTCCGAACGTGATGGTCGTGTGCTCAATCGCGTCGATGTAGTTCTTTTGACCGGCGGTCTTGGGTCGGATGGTCTTGCCGCGAGCAGAAAGAATCGCTTCGCCAAGAACGTCGGCGACCTTCCCGCCGTTTCGCGTAATGGTCGAACCCTCGACCACGTCACTGTCGGCGAGTTCCACTCCGTTCGCGATCATGTCGATGAGTTCACGGATATGTCCCTCAACGTGGTTGACCTCATCGGGCTCGCCGTCAATAGAGATGACGTTTCCGCGCGAACGGATAGTCACCGAGGGATAACGCAATTCGAGCGACGAGAGAAAGCGGTCTTGCGGCCCGAGAAGTCGAACCATGGCGATTCCGTCGACCTCAATGTCGACGCGCGTGACACTACTCTCCGCCAAGGGAACCTTCGGTCATTCCACCAGCAAGAACGTGGGCGTGGACATGAAAGACGCTCTGGCCTGCGTTCGCGCCGGTGTTGAAGACGAGTCGGAATTCGCCGTCCGCGTGTTCGAGCGCAAGGTCTTGGGCGACGGACACCATCTCGGCAAGGAGTGCGGGATCAGCCGCGGCGAGTTCAACCACGTTCGCATACAACTCGGTTTTGGGAACGACGAGGAGGTGAATAGGCGCACGTGGCGCGATGTCACGGAACGCGATAATCGAGTCCGACTCGAAGACGATGTCGGCCGGGATGTCTCGGGCGATGATGGACGAAAATATACTCATTGAATCCATTCTATCCGCGCTACCAGGTGCCACTCAGGGCAAGAATGGCAGCAATCGCGGCAGGGCCTGCCGTCGATGTGCGCAGGATTGGCCCGTCGAGTCGAATGGGTGTGGCACCATCAGCTACGAATCGAGCGATTTCATCGCCGGTAATGCCTCCCTCGGGTCCGACGATGACACCGACCGTCGTCGGGCTGTTCGCCGTTGGGAACCACTCGGTCATGCTCGTGTTGCTTCGAGGGTCGAGGACTATCCACGTGGCTTCGGGAACGAGACCGCACAGAGCGGCAGTCGACGCAGGGTCGGTGACCGTCGGGATTCGGCTTCGAACGGCCTGTTTCGATGCCTCGCGAACGATTGCCGACCACCGCGCAACACCCTTGGCGACTTTGTCACCCGCCCAACGGGAGACGCTCCGTTCCGACTGCCAGGGAATGACCGTATCGACCCCTAGTTCTGTCGCCATTTGAATCGCCATTTCATCTCGGTCCCCTTTGGCGAGAGCTTGGGCCAAGACCAATCGGGTAACCGGCGGGGGATCGAACCGAACTTGTTCGATGTCACACGACACAACTGACTTGTCCGCCGATACGACGACTGCCCCGGCACGCGCACCGTGTCCGTCCGACACCTCGAAACGTTCGCCGACACGAATGCGGGCGACCTGAACCGCATGCCGTGCTTCGTCCCCCGTCAATTCGACGCGAACGGTCGACGCATCGAGGGGCGTTTCCGTGAAGTACAGGTTCGCCATTAGACCGTGAAGAAACGATCGCGAAGTTTGGCGAAGAGCCCCTGGCGGTGCTCGGCCAAGTGAGGTGCAGCAGCCGGTCGAAGCGCCGCGAACTCCTCGATGAGTTTCGATTCCTTGGCATTGAGCTTGCCGGGCGTCATCACCTGAATTCCAAACTTGGCGTCGCCACGACCGCTTCCGCGCAGGTGGCCGACCCCCCGGCTCTTGACAACGACGACATCGCCGGATTGGGCTCCTGCCTTGATGTCCACCGCGACTTCGCCGTCGAGGGCGTCGAGCGTGACAGTTGTTCCGCGAATCGCATCGACCATGTCGATCTGAATCGTCGCGAGAAGGTCATCGCCTTGACGAGCCCAGATGTCAGAGGGGGTGATGTGAAACTCCACATAGACGTCGCCGGCCGGGCCGCCAGCTTCGCCGACTTCGCCAACACCTCGAAGGTGAACACGCTGCCCTGTTTCGATGCCTGCCGGGATGTGAACGTCGAGAGTTGTGCGGGCTCGCACGCGTCCGTGGCCTGCACACGTCGGGCAGGCAGCCGCGATGACGGTTCCGTATCCGCGACAAGAGCCACACGGGGTCGCAGTAACGATATTCCCCAACAGGCTGCGAACTTGGCGCTGCACAGAGCCGCTACCACCACACACATCACAGCGCGTCGGGCTGGTCCCGGGCGAACAGCACGTTCCTTGACAGGTGTCGCACAGAACCGCCGTGTCAACCTCAATTTCTCGGTCGTCGCCGAAAATCACGTCGACAAGATCGATGTCTACGCGAAGCAAAGCATCGTTTCCGCGTTGAGCACGCGACTGCGGGCCTCGGGTTTGACCTCCGCCAAAGAACGCGTCGAAGACATCGCCCATGTTCCCGAATCCGGGCATCCCGCCTAAGTTGCTCTGGCCGCCCATGTCGTAATTGCGACGTTGTTCGGCGTCACCCAGCACGTCGTAGGCGTGGGTTACCGCTTTGAACCGTTCCTCTGCGCCGTCCTCCGAATTCACATCGGGGTGAAGTTCGCGCGCGAGTTTTCGGTATGCCTTCTTGATGTCATCCTGGCTGGCGTCGCGGGACACTCCCAAAATCTCGTAGTGGTCCATTTATGCGTCGTCTCCCAGAACCTGTGACAAATATTGTGCGACGGCCTCGACGGCCGCCATGTTCAGCGGATAGTTCATGCGCGTCGGTCCCAAAATCGCCACCCGTGAGGAGTCGCCTCCCATCGCCGAATAAGCATGCGAAATGATTGCGGTGTCTGACAGGTCATCTGACATTTCGCGTCCAATTCGAACACCAGAGTCATCGCCTTGCGCGCGCATTTCCCCGAACAGACGCAACAGAGTTACTTGCTCTTCGATGGCGTCAAGCACTGGTGCGACGGAACCCGCAAAGTCGATGTCGGCCCGAACAAGTTTGGGTGTGCCGGCGACGATGAGTCGATCCTTGCGTTGGGAGTCGACCTGCGACTTGAGAGCCGCGCGCACATCGTCGATTATCGGTCGAAGCGTCGGCGGAGCAGATTCGGCGAGCGCGGACATCGCAACGCCCACCTCACTGAGCGAAACGCTCGACAGGGTTGTCGCGACCCTGGCACGAACATCGGCAAGGGTTGTCTCGTCAATTTCTGTCTCGAAATCGACCATCCGCCGATCGACGCTTCCAGCCGCCGTGATGAGGATGATGTAGGCCTTGCTCGGGGAAACGGGGACGATTTCTAGGTGCGCAACGCGTTCATTTCCGAGCGTCGGGAATTGAACCATCGCAACCTGGTTCGTGAGGTCGGACAGCAGTTTTACGGTGCGTCCAAAAAAATCGTCCAGGTCTAGCGACTCATCGAGGAATCGTTGGATTGCAGCGACCTGCTGAACGGTCAATGGTCGGACATCACCAAGGGAATCGACAAACCGTCGGTACCCGAGGTCCGTCGGGACTCGTCCCGCCGAGGTGTGCGGCGCGTGAATGAGGTTTGCTTCCTCGAGGATTGCCATGTCATTGCGAATCGTGGCGGCGGAAACACCAAAATCGTGCCGTTCGACAATCGCTTTCGACCCCACCGGCTCTCGCGAGTCAACATAGTCCTCGACGATGACACGGAGGACGTCAAGCGCACGCTGTGAAACCACGTAGACCCCTCTCGTTGGCACTCTCGGGTATAGATTGCTAATCACTTAATAGTACGCGCGGTCTGGGCCACGGGCGCAATGACGAACCGTCACTTCGGCGTCGCTCAGTCGGCGAGTATCGTACGCACGACAAAATCGGCGAGGAGACGTCCGCGTGACGTGAGAACAAGTCGACCGGTGATGGCCGCTGGACCCTCGACGAGTCCGTCGGCGATGAGCCCCGCGACGGCATTTCGACCGGTTGGGGTGAGTCCGTCGACTGCGATGCCGTCGCGAACACGAAGGCCGAGAAGCACCACCTCGTCGGCGCGCTGACCGGCGTCGAGAACCTCACGTTCCAAGGCTGGAGATTCGCCGGCCGCGATTCGCTCGGCGTATGCCGCGGGGTGCTTGACGTTCCACCAGCGGACACCGTTGAGGTGGCTGTGAGCTCCAGGCCCGAATCCCCACCAATCGGTTCCCTGCCAATACGACAGGTTGTGTCGTGACCGCGCGTCAGCCCCGCGCGACCAGTTGCTCACTTCATACCAATCGAATCCAGCTTCGGCGAGTAACGCGTCCGCCAACTCGTACATGTCGGCGTGGGTGTCATCGTCAATGGGATCGAGTTCACCGCGGCGGATTCGCCGTTCGAGAGCCGTGCCCTCTTCGACTATTAGCGAATAGGCCGAGACGTGGTCGGTCTCGAGCGCGATAGCGGCAGACAAGGTTGCCCGCCACTCGTCCAGAGTTTCGCCCGGCGTTCCGTAGATGAGGTCTACCGAGGTCTGCAGCCCCGCTTCCTTCGCCCACGCGACGGCGGTGCTGACCGACGCGGGCTGGTGCGTGCGGTCGAGGATCGAGAGAACGCGAGGAACTGCCGATTGCATTCCCACAGAGACGCGGGTGACACCCGCGTCCGCGAAAGCCAACAGAGACTCACGGGTCACCGTGTCGGGGTTAGCCTCGATGGTGACCTCGGCACCGTCAGCGATCCCGAACGACGCACGGACAGCGTCGAGGATTCGAGCGATGTCACCTTCGGGCAAAAGTGTCGGCGTACCTCCCCCGATGAACACGGTCGCGGCTGGTCGGCGCGGTGAACCGTTGTCGGTCAACACACGTTCGGCGAAGGCAATTTCGGCGAGCAAGTCGTCCACAAAAGACTGTCGGGTCACGCCACGCAGTTCCGTCGCTGTGTAAGTGTTGAAATCGCAATACCCGCATCGAACCGTGCAAAACGGAATGTGTAGATAGATTCCGAATGGAGTCTCCGCAAGGCCGATGGACGGGATTGAACCGTCTCGTGGAGCGACCTCACCTCGCGGAAGCGACGCCACTACGCCCCGGTCCAAATGATCCACATGCGAACGATCATGACCGCGATTGCGAGCGACACGACCCCCATGGCAATCGTCGCGAATCGGGTGCGGTCTAGCAGTGCCCACACCGTGACACCGATGGTCATTGCGAGCGCGGTGACGAGATACAGCCAAAACTCGAGTGCATCTCCATCCGGAGAGTTCCCAACGAGTGGCTGGACGATTGCGACGACAAGGAGCACGACGAGCACGATAGCCACGGAGAGGGTGCCGAGCACGGTCACATCCCGCGGCGGATTTCCGCGAATTCCTGAGACAATCGAGACGAGCCCCGCGGCAACTGCGTAGGCGACGCTCGCGAAGGTGAGCCACTCAATCATGTGGAAAGCCTGTCACGACTCGAGCAAGACCCTTGGTCACCGACGCAATTGCGATAAGTCGGTCGCCGTGGACAACCGCAACGAAAGGTGCATCGGGAATCGCCGTCTCGACCCGTTTACCGTGACCAATGTCAATGGCTTCGGTATCGGTCGCCGTCAACACGGGAAAGAGATCGCTCGCGATTCGGGAGGCCGGAATGAGACGCTCGACCGAAATGTCGTCGACCGAACAGGAATCCTCGACCGACAGCGACCCGACTCGGGTGCGACGCAGTGCCGTGAGGTGTCCCCCGCAATCGAGCGCAGAGCCGATGTCTCGAGCAAGCGCACGAATGTAGGTGCCCGACGAACAATCGACCGTCACGTCGACGTCGATTGCCCCTGGGGTTCGGCGGATGTCGTGAGACTCGAATCGCGAGACGGTGACGGAACGCGCATCGAGAACAACGTCATCCCCCGCCCGAACCAAGTTGTAGGCCCTCTGACCGTCCACCTTGATTGCCGACACTGCCGATGGGCGTTGCTCGATGGCTCCGGTCAGCGCGGATATCTCGCGCTTGATGTCATCGTCGGAAATGGCGTTCAGGGCGGTGTTGTCCGCGGTGAAGATGATGTCGCCCTCGGCGTCGTCAGTGACGGTCGCCGACCCCAATCGAATTGTCGCGGTGTAGGTCTTGTCTGCGCCGACCAGGTAAGTCAGAAGTCTCGTCGACGTTCCGACCCCGAGAACCAAGAGTCCCGTCGCCATCGGGTCGAGTGTCCCAGCGTGACCGATCTTGCGCGTGCCCAGCGCTTTCCGTGCCGCAGAGACGATTCCGTGACTCGACGGACCCGAGGGTTTATCGACGAGAAGGATTCCGCTTATCACCTTTGGAGGGTACCAGCGGGGTTCAGGGTCAACCCCTTAGGCAAGCGACTTCGTGTGCCAGACCGTCTTTGTCTCGACGAACGCGGCAATACGGTTGAACGCAGATTCCGTTGCACCGAACGTTCCCGGACGCACGACGCGCATGAGGGTTTCCGCCGCCGCCCGCTCGCACTCGACGGCAATATCGCGTTCAGCACCCGTCAAATCGATGGCATTGACGTCGGCGTGCGAGGCCAGCCACGGCGCAATCTCGGCGACTGATCCTGTGAGGATGTTGACGACTCCGCCGGGGACATCGCTTGTCGCGAGAACTTCGGCGAACGTCATCGCCGCGCACGGCGCTAGTTCGCTCGCGATCACAACGACAGCGTTTCCGGTCGTCAACACCGGGGCGATTGACGACACGAGTCCGAGAAGTGACGTCCCCGCAACAGACGGCGCGATGAGAGCAACGACACCGGTGGACTCAGGTACAGACAGGTTGAAGAACGGCCCGGCGACGGGGTTTGCCCCGCCGTGAACCTGGGCGAATTTGTCGGTCCACCCGGCATGCCAAACGAGGCAATCGATTGCTGCCGTCACTTCGGCTCGCGCATCAGCGGGCTTAACACCGGTTGACTCCACGATTTCGGCGACAAACTGGTCGAGTCGCCCTTCGAGCATCTCGGCAACGCGATAGAGAACTTGGCCGCGGTTGTAGGCGCTGGCCCCAGACCACCCAGCCCATGCAGCGCGAGCGGCGACGACCGCATCGCGGGCGTCCTTGCGGCTTGCCTTGGCGACGTTGGCAATAAAGACGCCCGCCGGGCTCGACACTTCGGTCGTTCGACCCGACTCACTGCGGGGGAATTTGCCGCCGACGAACAGCTTGTAGGTCTTAGGGATAGCGAGACGGCTCATCGTGCACCTCCGTTAGCGAGGTAGGCCGCGAGACCGTGTCGGCCACCTTCGCGTCCGTATCCCGATTCTTTGTAACCACCGAACGGACTCGTCGGGTCAAACTGGTTAAACGTATTCGCCCACACCACGCCGGCTCGAAGCGAATCTGCGACGCGCAACATTCGGCTCGCGTTCTGAGTCCAAATCCCTGCACTCAGTCCATACGGCGTGTTATTCGCCTTGACGATTGCCTCGTCGGGAGTCCGGAAGCTAAGGACCGACAGCACCGGTCCGAAGATTTCGTCGCGAGCGACCGTGTTGCTGGTAGTGACATTGGTGAAGATTGTCGGACGAAACCAAAAGCCCTTCGCCGGCAATTCGCAATCAAGAGTCCAGCGGTTCGCGCCTTCAGCTTCACCCGTCGCGGTGATCGCAGTGATGCGCGCGAGTTGTTCCTTCGAGTTAATGGCCCCGATGTCGGTGTTCTTGTCAAGAGGGTCACCGAGTCGCAGAGTCGCGAGGCGGCGCGTCAATTTCTCGACCACCTCGTCCTGGATGTTTTCTTGGACGAGAAGTCGCGAACCTGCGCAGCAAACGTGACCCTGGTTGAAGAAGATTCCGGCGATGATGCCCTCGACCGCCTCGTCGACTGCGGCATCATCAAAGATGATGTTCGCACCCTTGCCCCCAAGTTCGAGCGTGACGCGGGTGTCTGTTCCGGCCAGTGTTCGCGCAATGTTGCGTCCGACCGCGGTCGAGCCGGTAAACGCTATCTTGTTGACGCCAGCGTGCTCTACCAAGGCCTTGCCGGCGATACCGCCGTGCCCAGGCACAATGTTGACGACTCCTGCGGGTAGCCCGGCCTGTTCACAAATGTCGGCAAACATGAGCGCTGTCAGCGGCGTTGTCTCAGCGGGCTTGAGCACGACCGTATTTCCAGCCGCAAGCGCGGGAGCGACCTTCCACGCGAGCATAAGTAGAGGGAAATTCCAGGGAATGATCTGCCCAGCGACACCAAGCGCCGACGGGTTCGGTCCAAGTCCCGCGTAATCGAGCTTGTCCGCCCACCCCGCGTAATGAAAGAACCACGCAGCGACAAGCGGGATATCGATGTCGCGGGTCTCGCGAATCGGCTTGCCGTTGTCGAGGGTCTCGGCGACAGCGAACTCGCGGGCGCGCTCTTGAATGAGTCGCGCGATGCGGAACAGGTACTTTCCGCGCTCGGCGCCACTCATGCGCGACCACACGGTGTCGTAGCTCTTTCGCGCAGCGGTGACTGCACGGTCGATATCCGACGCGTCTGCCAACGAAATCTCGGCGATGGACTTCTCGGTTGCGGGTGAAACAGTCGTCATCGACCCGCCACGGCCATCGGTCCATTGACCATTGATGTAGAGACCATAGCTCGGACGCAGATTGAGAATCGCGGTCGATTCTGGCGCCGGCGCATAATCACGGAAAGACATGGGACTCCTAATCCACGGTCACGTAGTCAGGGCCGCTGTAGTGGCCGGTGGTCATCTTCTGCCGTTGCAGTAAAACGTCGTTGAGCAGGCTGGATGCCCCAAACCGGAAGAGGTGTGGGTCGATCCATTCCTCGCCAGCAACTTCGGCAACGACCACGAGGTAACGAATCGCATCTTTCGATTGGCGGATCCCACCGGCAGGCTTGACGCCGATGCGCTCGCCGGTCACGTTGAACCAATCGCGAACCACTTCCAACATCAAAACGGTCGTCGGCAGAGTCGCCGCGGGCTGGACCTTGCCGGTCGACGTCTTGATGAAATCGGCCCCTGCCAATATCGCCAGCCATGACGCTCGTTTGATGTTGTCGTAGGTGCGCAGTTCGCCCGTTTCAAAAATGACTTTGAGATGCGCACGCGTTCCATCAGCGCGACCACAGGCACGGTGAACCGCGACAATTTCGTTGAAGACCGTGTCCAGGTCTCCGGACAGGAACGCGCCACGGTCAATCACCATGTCGATTTCGGTTGCGCCCTGCGACACGGCGTAACGAGTGTCGGCCAATTTGATCTCGAGCGTCGAACGTCCGCTCGGGAATGCGGTGGCGACGGACGCGACTCCGATTCCGGTGACGCCGTCGCCCTTGTGAGCTCCCAGCGCCGAAACGGCGTGCTGAACCATGTCGGGATAAACGCACACGGCGGCAACTCGCGGTGCCGTCGGGTCGGAAGGGTCGGGGAGAATCGCTTTCCTCACGAGAGATCGAACCTTGCCCGGTGTATCGGCACCCTCCAGCGTCGTGAGGTCGATGAGGCGAATGATTGTGTCCAGTGCCGCTCGCTTTGAGTCGTTTTTGATGGACCTCGTTGCGAGGCGTGCGGCACGTTCTTCAAGACCGATTGCGTCTACTGCGGAAAGACCATAGAGAAATGCGCGCAGCGACACCGAGTCCGTGACACCGTGGGCACGCGAACGTTCGGTGGCTGTGATGCCGTTTATCGGGCGAACCTCGGCGGTGTCTGTGCTGTCGACGATTGAAATCGCGACAATCCCTGATTCACGCGCGAGAGCCAGCAATCGGCCCGCCTTCCAACGGGTGATTCCAAGGATGTCCCCGATTTCGTCTTGAGTTTTGCCGTCGTCGTAATACAGTCGAGCTGCGCGAAGGGCCAACGCGTTGTCCGAAATTTCAATCACCCGCCCACACTACGCGCATATGAGCGGATTGACAACATTTGCGCACGCCTGTCTACAGATGAAGCGAACCATCCGCGATCATGCCCCGAATTTTCGCCACATCGCCATCGAGGGCGACAATCAAGTCGTCAACCGAGCCGAACGCCTCGACATCCCGAATTCTGTGGATAAAGACAACTTCGGCTGTGGCCCCGTAGGCATCGAATTTCGCGTCAAGCGCGAAGGTTTCAACTTGGTCCCGGGTTACGTCGTTGAAGGTGGGGTTTCTTCCCACAGAAATGGCGGCAAAATATTCCTGGTCGAGCAGGCGGATGATTCCCCCATACACCGCGGCCTTAGGCACAAGTCCCTCGTTATACTCTTCGAGGTTAACCGTGGGATACCCGAGCACTCGTCCGCGTTGATGGCCGTGAACAACAAGTCCACGAACGCGATGCGGCCGTCCTAGCAGGAGCGCGGCCGTGGCCACGTCACCCGCAAGGAGCGCGTCGCGAATCGTGGAAGACGAAACCTTGATGCCCCCTTCCACGCAAACATGGTCGAGAGTGGCAACCTCGAGTCCCGCTGTGGCACTGCGCATTACTAGAGTCTCGACGGTCCCAGCGCCTTTCGAACCAAAGCGGAAATCAGAACCGACGAGGACGAGTGATGCGGAAACCCCCGCGAGCAAAACCTCATCGATGAACTCGTCGGGTGACATCGACGCGAATTCCGCCGTGAAGGGCAAGACGACAACGCGGTCTGCGCCGGCGTCGAGCAGGGCTTCGACCTTTTGCGCAACCGACATAATCGGCTTGGGAGCCCGAGCGGCATCGAACAACTCAAGCGGATGGCGATCAAACGTGACAACCACGACTCGTCGGCCATTCGCGCGGGCACGAAGTTGTTCGACGACTTCACGATGCCCGATGTGAACACCGTCGAACTTACCGATGGTGACAACGGAATCGATTCCGTCGCGCGGCAATGGCCAGTCGGTCATCGAGTTTCCCATGCCCACCACAGACCGAGAATGGGCAACAGAACAGGAATGTAACCGTATCCAACACCAAAATATGACCACACCGAGTTTGCATGGAAAAGCGTTGGGATTAGATAGGTCAACATTCCAACGCTCAGAACACCAATCAACTCGAAAACCATAATGACGATTGCAAAACTGCGCCATCTACGGGCAATTGCAAGAACGGCGAGGAAATAGTGCGCCGCCGCGATGGCCGACAACGTGTAGGCAAATGGAGCTTCCGAGAATTTCGTTGCGATTTGGAAAGCACTTCGCCCGGTCGCGGCCACCGCCAGAATCAGATACCCGACAATCAAGAGTCGCGAGAGCCCAGCGATCACTTTTTGTCCTTCTTTTCGGTGTCCCCCGACAACGCCGCAATAAATGCTTCTTGCGGCACTTCGACGCGTCCCACCATCTTCATTCGCTTCTTTCCCGCCTTTTGCTTCTCGAGCAGTTTGCGTTTGCGACTGATGTCACCGCCGTAACACTTTGCAAGAACGTCCTTGCGCATCGCGCGGATGCTCTCGCGGGCGATTATGCGCGCGCCGATCGCTGCCTGAATCGGGACCTCGAATTGTTGACGCGGAATGAGCTCGCGCAGTCGCGACGTCATCATGACCCCATAGGCATAGGCCTTGTCACGGTGCACGATTGCAGAAAACGCATCGACCTGCTCGCCTTGCAACAGAATGTCGACTTTCACGAGATCGGCTTCTTGTTCGCCCGCCGGTTCGTAATCGAGTGACGCGTAGCCAGCGGTTCGCGACTTGAGGTTGTCGAAGAAGTCAAAAACGATTTCGCCGAGTGGAATTGTGTATTTGATTTCGACACGGTCTTCGCCGAGGTAGTCCATCCCGATCAATGTTCCACGCCGAGTTTGGCACAGTTCCATAATCGTGCCGACATAATCCTTCGGGGCCAACACCGCCGCGCGCACGATGGGTTCACGAACGGACTTGATTTTTCCAACCGGGTACTCCGACGGGTTGGTGACCTCAATTTCTTTACCGTCGTCGGTCGAGACGTTGTAAATAACGCTCGGAGCAGTGGCGATGAGGTCAAGACCGAATTCCCGCTCAAGCCGCTCGGTGATGATTTCGAGGTGAAGTAACCCGAGGAACCCACATCGGAACCCGAACCCAAGCGCGACCGAGGTTTCCGGTTCATAGACGAGTGAGGCGTCGCTCAACTTGAGTTTGTCGAGCGCTTCGCGCAGATCGGGAAAGTCGGCCCCGTCAAGAGGGTACAAACCCGAAAAGACCATCGGTTTTGGGTCGGTGTACCCGTCCAGCGCACGCGCGGCCGGTTTCGCGAGATTCGTCACCGTATCGCCGACCTTGGACTGACGCACGTCCTTCACTCCGGTGATGAGGTACCCCACCTCGCCGACCCCGAGCCCCTCGGACGGTGTGGGTTCCGGTGACGAGACTCCGATTTCGAGAAGTTCGTGTGCCGCACGAGTCGACATCATTTGGATTCGCTCGCGGGGGCTGAGAGATCCGTCGACGACACGCACATAGGTGACGACACCGCGATAGGAGTCATAAACGGAGTCGAAGATCATGGCGCGTGCAGGTGCGTTGGGGTCGCCGCCCGGTGCGGGAATCTTCTGAACAACGCGATCCAGCAGTTCGTCGACGCCGACACCCGTCTTGCCCGAGACGCGCATGACGTCATTGGGGTCGCCGCCAATGAGGGACGCGAGTTCCTTAGCGTATTTCTCCGGATCCGCTGATGGGAGATCAATCTTGTTGAGTACGGGAATGATTTCGAGGTCGTTATCGAGCGCGAGGTACAGGTTGGCGAGCGTCTGGGCTTCGATGCCCTGGGCCGCGTCGACCAAGAGAATCGCACCTTCGCACGCGGCAAGGGAACGCGACACCTCGTAGGAAAAGTCAACGTGTCCCGGGGTGTCAATCATGTTAAGCGCATAATCGATGCCGTCCACGGCCCACGGCATTCGAACAGCCTGGCTCTTGATTGTGATTCCACGTTCACGCTCGATGTCCATGCGGTCGAGGTACTGTGCGCGCATGTCGCGGTCGCCAACGATCCCCGTGATTCCGAGCATGCGGTCTGCAAGCGTGGATTTTCCATGGTCGATGTGCGCGATGATGCAGAAATTACGGATTATCGACGGGTCCGTGCGTGACGGGATCGGCGGCTTCGTAGAACGGGACATTGTTCTCTATTGTTTCACGCCTCGCGGTCGCCATACGCCGTTCGCCTCTGGTAACGTTGGTTCTTGGCTTGCGTGCAAAGGCCCTCTCTCCGATGCACGGAACGACACCGGGATTCGCACGACCCCCTCTCGGTTCGATACCACTCACCTAAGGAAACCATTCGTGGCAAATATCAAGTCGCAAATTAAGCGAATCAAGACGAACCTCAAGGCGCAAGAGCGCAACAGGGCTGTCAAGAGCGAACTCAAGACCGTCATCCGCATCGCACGCGAGGCAATCGCGACGGGCGACAAGTCGGCGGCCGTCAACGCCGTTGCTTCGGCATCGCGCAAGATTGACAAGGCCGTGTCGAAAGGCGTCATCCACAAAAACCAGGCAGCGAACCGCAAGTCGGCCATCGCCGCCCAGGCAGCCGGAATCTCGGGCGATGCCAAAGTGACCAAGGCTCCGGTCAAGGCTGCCGCAAAGGCTCCCGCAAAGAAGGTGGCAGCGAAAGCTCCCGCAACGAAGGCTCCGGCCAAGGCAGCAGCGAAAGCTCCCGCAACGAAGGCTCCGGCCAAGGCAGCAGCGAAAGCTCCCGCCAAGGCGGCTCCCAAGGCAGCAGCGAAGGCCCCGGCCAAAGCTCCTGCCAAAAAGGCTGCCGCGCCAAAGGAATAATTCTTCGGCTCAACGTCGACGGCTCTCGGGAAACCGAGGGCCGTCGTTGTGTGTCTAGGCGCGGGACGCTACGCGGTCAACCATCCGCTCGACCGCAAATTCGGGGTCACGACCGGCTCCCTTCACCATCGAATCGGCTTCGGCTACGGCAAGAATGGCCCTGCCGAGTGTCGGGCCAGTCCATTTCCGAAGCGCGCTCCGGGATTTATCAATCATCCACGGCGGCATACCAAGGTCTTTCGCCGCATTACTAGGCGAACCGGTGTAACCACCAACCTTGGCGAGTTGGCGAAGCTTGGCTGCGAACGCCGCAATCAGTGGCACAGGGTCGACACCGGACTGGATTGCGTGACGAAGCAGCCGAAGTGCTTCGGCCCGATTTCCATCGATGGCCATGTCCGCCACTGCAAATGACGTCACCTCTTCGCGACCCTCGTAGTAGGTATCCACGAATTCCTTGGTGATGGATTTTCCGAGCGCGTCACTCGCGATTTGTTCGCACGCTGCGGCGAGTTCGGCCAGATCCCCGGCGAATGCTTCGACCAACGCGCTCACGGCTGCACGGTCAGCCTTCACCCCGAGGCGATTGAATTCCGAGGAAGCAAACTGAGCACGATCAGTTTGCTTCTTGATCTCGGCGCATTCGACTTCGAGTGTTGTCGGGTGGGCGCGCAGCGTGTCGAGCAATTTCTTGCCCCGATTGCCACCGCCGTGTCGCACGATGACGATAACGTCGTCGGCAATGACGTCGAGATAGGACTGTATGTCGGCGACAAAGTCGTCACCACCCGATTCACCGTTGGCGATTCGAATCATGCGTGGTTCGCCAAACAACGAGGGACTCGCGACGTCGAGAAGGGTTCCGACCGCGTAATTAACCGCATCGAAATCGGTTACTTCGAGTTCAGGCTGCGCGATTCGAACACGATCGCGCAACTCGCGAAAAACACGGTCAGCGAGATAGGTTTCGGGGCCAGTTACGAGCACGATGGGCGCTTCGCGCATCCCGTGCCACGGCACTACCTCGGTTTTCGACATCATTCCTCCGAGTTCAGTGTAAATCGGGGCTCGGTCGCGCGCTCACGCCACACCCGCAACTCGCCGGTCGACGTTCTCCACACAAGGACAATTCCGTTGAGGTCGCTTCGGGCGACGACCGACCCAGTGCCTGCGAGTACATCGAGAGTCTCTGCCGTCGGATGCCCGTACTCGTTGTCCGCGCCAACTCCGATCAGAGCAACGGGTGCTCGGACACGGCGATATAGCTCCGGATCCTGGTCTCTCGAACCGTGATGGCTCACTTTGACAACGTCGATCGGCACTAACCCTCCCGTGAGCCGCAGAATGGTTTGTTCCTCACCGGGCAAATCTCCCAGGTCCAGTCCTGTCACACACGTTGCGTCACACTCGGTACCGCGTTCGAACAGAACGGTGACACTCGAGGGGTTTCCCGGCTCTCTCGGATTCCCGTCGTTCGGCCAAAGAACACGCCAATTCAGTCGCCCGAGAGTCCCAGTGAGACCACGCTCGGCGAATACGATTCGTGCTCCACCCGATCGCAGCATTTCTATGGTTGAAACATCCTCGTCGCCGTCTGGTGGTCCGTGAATAACGGTCCCCACGCGTCCAACTAGTGCGCCGAATCCCCCTGAGTGATCGACGTCGAAGTGGGTGAGAACAA
>Ga0214921_10001935_pt1 | contig 34635 bp, 36 predicted proteins | sample LL1505_MetaG_FD_177992 | JGI IMG/M metagenome (GOLD analysis project Ga0214921, IMG submission 177992) | Freshwater microbial communities from Lake Lanier, Atlanta, Georgia, United States - LL-1505 | ecosystem: Environmental > Aquatic > Freshwater > Lake | place: USA: Georgia | collected... | reverse complement strand
TGGAGGCGCGACCCAGAGTCGAACTGGGCTAAACGGATTTGCAATCCGCTGCATAACCGCTTTGCTATCGCGCCAAATCCAGAACCTGCAGCGATATGTATTGCAAACCGCGTCGTTCCTGATCGCTCACAGAAAAAACAACTTCCCGGAGAATCTGGAGCGGGAGACGAGTCTCGAACTCGCGACCTCAACCTTGGCAAGGTTGCGCTCTACCAACTGAGCTACTCCCGCCTTCAACAAGCCGGCAATCATATCTTTTCCGGTTGGGAAGTCAAGCGTCGGTTTCGCGCAGGAACGGCCAGGCCTTGCGCAGGTAATACGCCATCGACCAGAGGGTAAGCGCTGCTGCGACATGCACCAAGACCGTTCCAGCGGGTCGAACATCGAAACCAAAGAGTTGCCCATCAAACAATAAGAGCGGGATCGCAACCATCTGTGCAGCAGTCTTGAATTTGCCAACTGAGTGAACGGCAACACTACGACTCGCCCCGACGGTAGCCATCCATTCACGCAACGCCGAGATAGTGATCTCGCGTCCGATGATTACAAGTGCGATCAAACCATCAACGCGGCCCAACTGAAGCAGCACCAGAAGTGCCGCACACACAATCAGCTTGTCTGCAACGGGGTCCAGAAATGCCCCAAACGCTGAAGTTTGGCCCCAACGCCGCGCAAGCCATCCATCAAACCAGTCGGTGATGGCTGCAACCGTAAAAAGTAAGGCGGCCGCCAGATCGCGATCACCCGAGGCGATTGTGAGCGACGGCAGCAAGTACAGAATGACCAAGAGCGGAATCGCGAGGATACGCAATAGCGTCAGAACATTCGGCAGGTTCAGTGGCATGGGCCTCAATCTCAATGCAAGCGACGATAAATAGTCTGAGCGAGCGTCGTTGAAATGCCCTCCACCGAAGCCAGTTCTTCAACACTCGCAGACTGTACCCCGCGCACGCCGCCAAAACGAGCCAGCAGGCGCTGACGTCGCCTTGGGCCGATGCCGTCAATCTCGTCCAGCGATGAGGCCTGACGAGCTTTGGCCCGCTTGGCGCGCATTCCAGTGATAGCAAATCGGTGCGCCTCGTCCCTGATCATGGCGATCAGCATCAACGCTGCCGAATCACGCCCCAAAGACAGCGAAGGCCGCTCATCCGGAAACACCAGAGTTTCAAGTCCGACTTTGCGGTCTTCGCCCTTCGCAACGCCGACCAGGAGTCCGACATCAAGTCCCAACTCTTCAAATACAGCGCGCGACGCATTGAGTTGGTGCTTGCCACCGTCAATGAGCACGAGATCAGGCAACCGATGCCGGTCGTTGCGGGGCGCATCGGTTTGTGACCCATAACGCCGGATCAACACTTGGCGCATCGCCGCGACATCATCACCAGGGGTGATCCCCGTGATGTTGAATCGTCGGTATTGGCTGCTCACCATCGCGTGATTTTCGTAGACCACACAGGAGGCCTGGGTCGCTTCGCCCATGGTGTGGCTGATATCAAAACACTCGATCCGAAAGCGATCAAACGCGTCGTCTTCGAGATCAGGATCCAGGCCCAGAGCCTCTAATAAACGGCGGGTTCGCGCCCGAGCGGATCCGTCCTCCGAAAGTAGACGGGCAAGAGCAATGTCCGCGTTCTGCTGACAAGATTCCAGCCATCGGCGGCGATTCTCGTGAGGTTGCCGCACCCAGGTGATAGGGTGCTCCGTTTGTTGTTCAAGCGCAGCGAGTGCCTCGTCAGGAATCGCTGTCGCGCACACGATCACCCCTGGAGCGGGCGCCACCAGATAATGTTGGGATACAAAGGCAGTCACGATTTCGGCCAGATCCCAGGCTTGCTCCACCCCTTGGGCCTGCGAGGGGAAATGGGGTCGATCGCCGAGATGACGTCCTCCGCGAATCATGGCCAAATTCACGCAGACCCGTCCGCCTTGGATCGCGACGGCGATCACATCAGCATCGACCTCGCCACCCGTGTCGACTGACTGTTGCTGCAAAATCCGCCCGAGAGACGTCATTCGGTTGCGATAAATCGCGGCTTCCTCAAATCGCAGATCCTCTGCAGCCGCCAACATGGCGGCTTCAAATTCGGCCATCAAGGCGCCGTGTTCGCCACGCAGAAACCGAGTCGCCTGAATGACATCGGCCCGATAAGCCTCGGGCTCAATCGCCGCAACGCACGGGGCGCTGCACCGATCGATCTGCGCCAAGAGGCATGGGCGGCTGCGGTTGGCAAAAACCGTGTCCTCGCAGCTGCGCAATCGAAAGACCTTCTGCAGGACCTGAATACTTTCTTTAACCGACCAAGCGTTTGGGTAGGGGCCGAAATACTGTCCATCTCGGTCAACCCCCCCGCGGTAGTACGCCAGACGTGGCCATTGATGGCCACTGAGTTTGACGTAGGGGTACGACTTGTCATCGCGAAACAGAATGTTGTAACGCGGTTTGTTGGTCTTAATCAGATTGTTCTCGAGCAACAAGGCTTCGGCTTCACTGCGCGTGATCGTTGTCTCAAGCCATGCAATCTGCGAAACCATCAGCCCGATTCGGGGGCTCGAATGAGTCTTTTGAAAATAGCTCGACACGCGTTTCTTGAGGTCGCGTGCCTTGCCAACATAGAGCAAGGAACCGTCGGCCGCATGCATCCGGTAGACACCGGGCAAATGGGGCAGTGACGTCAGGTATGCGCGCAGATCCGTCTGGGCCGCTGCCCTGGCGGTCGCCCCACCATCGGAAGCCACCGCATCGGAAACCGTCGAAATGGACGCCACCATCTTTGCACCGGGTTCAGTCACCCTGCCCTACAAGCAACTGCTGCAAACGCTCACGAACCATCTTGAGTAAAGCCTCACTGGGTGGTGGGCCCAAAGGCACGAGGCCTGCAATCCGCCGCGAAGACTCGGGGTCGTTATGAATCGAATCGCAGGCGACGACTCGCTTTGCCTGCTCCGGTGCATTACAAACCAAAATCATGTCGCACCCGGCCGCTATCGCTGAGAGCGCCCGTTCCTCAATCGATCCCACACTCACTGCACCCGCCATACTCAGATCGTCGCTGAAAATGACCCCATCAAACTTAAACCGTTCACGCAGAACCGTTTGCAACCATAGGGGCGAAAATGTCGCAGGACGAGCGTCGACGCTGGGATACACGACATGCGCGGTCATGACCGAGGTTAAAGCCGGAGTGCCAAACGCGCTGAACGCCTCGCCATCCTGCGCAAGGATCGCCTCCAGCGATCTGTCGTCGACGGGGAGCTCGTGATGCGAGTCCGCGCGTGTCCAGCCATGCCCCGGAAAATGCTTTCCACAATTTCGCATCCCCGCCAAAAGCAGGCCATGAGACAGCGCACGCGCGAGCGCCGTCACGACCGCAGGGTCGGGATGAAAGGCCCGATCACCAATCACGCCGCTTTCACCCCAATCCAGATCAAGGACCGGGGTGAAGCTGAAATCAACGCCATCACGACGCAACTCACCACCCAGCACGAAGCCCGCATCCGTCGCTACTGCCAATGCGCGCGCAGGGCTTTGGTCCCAAATCGCCCCAAACTGGCGCATTGGCGGGACATGAAAGTACCCGTCGCGGAACCGTTGAACACGCCCGCCTTCATGATCCACCGCAATCAGCAAAGGAGGTAACGGCGGTTTTCGCAGGGCATGTATCTCGGCCGTCAGCGCAGCCAACTGAGCTCGACCGTCAAAATTTCGAGCGAACAAGATGACACCGCCCACCTTCGGATCGCGCAGGAGTGATCGCTCGTCCTCGGTCAAGGTCAGGCCAGCGATGTCGGCCATCACCGGTCCATACGGCGCGCTCAGGGTTAACGGTGTCATCTCGGGGTCCTCCTCAATCACCACAAAAGCAATGGCGGCATCGAACTCATCGGAAAGTGAAACGTGCGCGCGGTATCGGTTTTGCCGTACCCATGAGGCAAGCGCTTTGCGAGGAACGGCAACCGGTTTTCCAGCAGCGTCGTTGAGAATCTGCAATGACAACAAGGTCATCGGACCCCGAAGTCCCGTTCCCAATGCCTTCGAAAAGGCCTCTTTGCCAGCGAATCGCTTCGCCAGATAGTCGACCGAACGCCGATGACCATGCTGCGGTCCGCCACGCTCACGCCGCCGAAAGAATTCTTGCAACTCATCGGGGCCAAGAATGCGGCGCACAAACCGATCGCCCCAGCGATTGACAAGTGCATCGATCCGCGCAATACGGACGATGTCGGTACCGATCCCCCGAATCATTGCCCACCGAAACCCTGCGCTTCGCGCATCAGACGCTTCATCTCCCGAACGGCCTCCCTGAGACCAACAAAAACCGCACGCGAAACAATCGCATGGCCAATATGCAACTCGCGAACACCCGCCAGGCGCGCCACCGGCTGCACATTGAAATAATTGAGCGCGTGGCCCGCATTGAATCGCATGCCGGCATCGCGAATGGATTGGCCCGCAATTCGGACCTTTTCGAGTTCAGCGGCCACCAGCGGTCGCTCAGGATCGCGGCCCTGCGCGTGAAAGGTGTGCGCGTACGGGCCGGTGTGAACCTCACAGACCTGGGCTCCGACGCGTGCTGCAGCCTCGACCTGGCGAGGGTCGGCGTCGATGAACACACTGGTCATGATGCCGGCCTGTGCGAGTTCGCCGATTGCCCGACGAATCCGTTCACCACCAGCTGCCAACTCTCCGGCAATATCCAGACCGCCCTCCGTCGTGACCTCATGGCGCCCCTCTGGAACAAGCATCGCCATTTCGGGTTTTAGGGAACGGGCGATCTCAACCATCTCTTCGGTGGCCGCCATCTCGAGATTGAGCTTGATGTGTGTCAGGTCGCGCAAACGCCGCACGTCCTCATCCTGAATATGACGGCGATCCTCGCGCAAATGGACAGTAATGCCGTCGGCGCCCCCAAGATGCGCCTCGACCGCAGCCCATACCGGATCTGGCTCATAAGTTCTTCGAGCCTGCCGTACCGTCGCTACGTGATCGATATTGACACCCAGTTCAATCATGGCAGTCCGTGTTCAACAGAGAGGAATGAATCATAGTCGCTGCAAATCAAGCAGAATTTGTCGGGTCGCGAGTTGTCGACCCTCGAGCCGAGCATTGAGCATCATTCGGGTCAGGGACTTCATCTGGGCGAGCAGTTGCGGGTCATCGAAGGCGCCACTCGCGAGCGCGCACAGCGTCGCTCCGGCAAATCCCTGCATGCCTGCACGGCGATCTTCTGGATCAGCAGATCCGTTCTGGGTGACCCAGCCCCGGACCGGATCAAATCCATACATCACGGACGGGTCAATCGCCGTGCCGTTGGCGTCTCGCGCGAGATCCGCGCCATAGCCAATCTTCTCAAGCAAAGATCGTTCAAAACGCCTCAGAGTTGGCTCGATGGCCATTTCGTGGCCCAGAGCGCCAACCGCCTCCAGATAGGCATCGAAGAGTTCAGGGTGCGGATCTTCACGCGGCAGCAGACGCACCAAGAGCTCATTCAAATAAAAAGACGACAGCAGCGCTGAGCCCTGCGGCATTGGTAACCCACCGACCCAATCGACTGCCATCAGCGTTCGCAATTCACCACGACCACTCCAGCCCACAGTGAGCGGCTGGAAAGCCAGCAACACGGCACGCATGGCTGAGCGGGGTCGTTTTGCACCTCGTGCAATCACGGGAACACGGCCATAGCTCCGGCTGAATAACTCAACGACCAGACTGGTTTCGCGCCAAGGGGTGCTGTGCAACACGAAAGCCGGCTCATTTCGCACCGGGCGGGTCGAACCCAACGCCTCGGCCCCAGCCACAGCCCGACTCGATGCACTACTCGTATCCATAGGCCCGCAACGATTGTTCGGTATCCGCCCAACCCCCCTTCACTTTGACCCAGACTTCAAGGTGAACCTTGGAACCGAACAATCGCTCAAGATCTGCACGGGCCTCGCTGCCGATCCGTTTCATCCGTTCACCGCCACCACCCAGCAGGATGGGACGGTGAGCGTCTCTTTCGACGAGGATCGTCGCCCGGATTCGCCGCAAGTGCGGCAACTCCTCGAACTGATCGATCACGACCGTGGTGGTGTATGGGAGCTCATCGCCCACTAGACGAAACACCTTTTCGCGGAGCGCCTCAGAGGCAAGAAAACGTTCGCTTCGATCAGTGATCGCATCAGGTTCGTACAGAGGCGGCCCTGGCGGAAGCAAGCGCACGCACTCCTCGATCAAGGCCTCGAGTTGGGTTCCGCGTTGCGCACTGATGGGGACAACAGCGGCAAACTCGCGCAACTGCCGCACGCGATCGACCAGTGGCAAAAGGGCCAAGCGCTCGCCCGCCGCATCCGTCTTGTTCAAGACAAGTATTACCTGGCGGTCATCAGGAATCAGCTTGAGCACGCGCTCATCGGCCAGTGTCCATCCAGCCGGCGCATCAACCACCAGCATGACCGCATCGGCATCGCTCAGAACCTGACGAACCGTCCGATTAAGGACCTGATTGAGCGCACCGACATGGCGAGTCTGAAATCCTGGTGTATCAAGAAATGCCAGTTGCGCGTGCTCTTGCGTCAAGACGCCAACAATTCGGTGTCGGGTCGTTTGAGCCTTGGCGGAAGTAATGCTGACCTTCGAGCCAATCAGTCGATTGAGGAGCGTCGATTTCCCTACATTTGGTCGCCCAACAATGGCGACTGTGCCGCTTCGAAAGAGCTGGCCCATCGTTTTTTGGCTCAATTTAGGTCGACCGCGTCAGTTGTTGCAATGCCTGTTCGGCGGCAAGCTGTTCGGCCGCCCGCCTGCTGGAACCCAGCGCAACTGCCGAAATCTGGAACGTAGAAATCTCGCAGGCGACTTCGAATTGCTGTTCATGAGCAGCCCCACGGGTCGCCAGCACTCGATAGACTGGCAACGAAATACGCCGCGACTGCAACACCTCCTGCAATCGGGTCTTAGGGTCGCGATCCTCTGCCTTCGGATCAAGGTCCGCGATCGCGTCCCCCATCAAAGATCCAACAACCCGCCGGGCTGCCTCAAACCCCGCGTCGAGAAAGACCGCCCCAACGAGGGCCTCAAGGGTATCCGCCAGGATCGATGGGCGCCGAAATCCGCCGCTCTTCAGCTCGCCCTCGCCAAGCAGCAGGTGATCCGAAAGACCCAGATTTTGTGCGATCAAAGCCAAAGATTCCTGCCGAACCAGGCGAGCACGCAAGCGGGATAACCCGCCCTCGTTGATCCGCGGAAATGATTCATAGAGGAGAACAGCCACGACGCAATTCAGAATCCCATCCCCCAGGAACTCGAGCCGCTCGTTATCAGCGCCGCCGTGGCTTCGGTGCGTCAAAGCCTGACGCATCAACTGCGGATCCGTGAACGCATGGCCCAATCGCCGCGCAAGGATCTGGGGGTCGATCATCGCGGGCGCGTCACTTAAACGCTCCGATGCGGCCCCAGTCGCTGAAATTCATCCAAACGAAGAACGCGCGGCCAACAATGTTCTTTTCAGGAACGAACCCCCAGAATCGACTGTCAAGTGAGTTGTCGCGGTTGTCGCCCATCATGAAAAAATGCCCAGCTGGTACGGTGCAGCGAACCCCCGCCGAGGTGTACTCACACTGATCGCGAAACGGAAAATCCCCGATCGGCGAGATAAACGAGGGCTTATCGAAATCAGTCAACATCCGGTGATCGACGTCCCCCAATTTCTCCGCCGACTGACGGGTGTAACTCAAGCGCTCTGAATCGTAAAATTCACCGGCCTGAGTAATTGCGACTTCGACATCGTTAATTTTTAGGCGCTTGTGCTCGTAAGTGACCTTGTCACCCGGCAGGCCCACGACCCGCTTGATGTAATCAACGGAAGGGTCGGCGGGGAACCTAAACACCATGACATCGCCCCGCTTGGGCGAACCCACATCGATAATTTTTGTGTGGATGACGGGCAGTCTTAGCCCGTAGGTGAACTTATTGACGAGTATCAAGTCACCGACCAGAAGGGTCGGGATCATCGAGCCAGAGGGAATCTTGAAGGGTTCGACGACAAACGAACGAACGAAAAACACCACCGCAATGACGGGAAATAATCCAGCTGTGTATTCAAGCCACCAGGGTTGGGTAGTGACTCCGAGCCGAAGCCTCGCTGGCGCCCAGAGGAATTTTTCCAAAATCCAAAAGCTGAAGGTAAACAGCAAAAGGCAAAAAAGTATCAGAGCAAAATTCATACGATTAGAAAGTTCGAGCGATCAGCGGTCCGCAACCTGGAGGACGGCGAGAAAGGCCTCCTGCGGGATTTCTACATTTCCGACCTGCTTCATGCGCCGCTTGCCAGCCTTTTGTTTTTCCAGGAGTTTTTTCTTTCGCGAGATATCTCCGCCGTAACACTTGGCCAGCACATTCTTACGCATAGCCTTGATGTTCTCGCGCGCAATAATATTTGCCCCAATCGCGGCCTGGACCGCGACATCGTACATTTGGCGGGGAATCAACTCACGCAGGCGCGCGGCCACTTCGCGCCCACGGTAGGCCGAATTGCTCCGGTGAACGATTACGCTCAAGGCATCCACTTTGTCACCGTTAACCAGAAGATCCATCTTCACAACATCGGCAGAGCGATATTCTAGGAATTCGTAGTCCATTGACGCATAGCCGCGAGAAACGCTCTTGAGCCGATCAAAAAAATCGAGAACGATTTCGTTCATGGGCAGGTCATACGTGAGGTGAACCTGGCGTCCGTGATACGCGAGGTTCTTTTGCACACCGCGCTTGCCCGTACACAGCGTGATTACCGCGCCAACGTACTCCTGAGGGGTAAAAACTTTCACCTCGACGATCGGCTCGCGAATCTCTTCAATCTTGGCAGGATCGGGCAGTTTGGCTGGATTTTCGACCTGAATGATCGTTCCGTCACGCATCAACACTTCATAGACCACAGTCGGCGCGGTCGTGATCAGTTCCATGTTGAATTCGCGCTCCAGGCGCTCTTGAACGATGTCCATGTGCAAAAGACCGAGGAACCCACAACGAAATCCGAACCCCAGGGCTTGCGAGACTTCGGGTTCGAACTGCAGCGCAGCGTCGTTGAGTTGAAGCTTCTCAAGTGATTCGCGCAGGGCTTCGAACTGGTTGGATTCCACCGGGTAGAGGCCGGCAAACACCGAGGGCTTAATTTCTTTGAAACCAGGCAAAGCCTCCGTCGCGCCTTGCTTTTCAGTCGTAATCGTATCCCCGACCCGAGCTGACTTAAGTTCCTTAATGCCAGCGATCACGAATCCCACTTCACCGGCTGACAACTGCTCACGGGCGACACTTTTAGGTGTGAAAAATCCAACCTGCTCGGTGAGGTGCAACGCTCCCGTTGCCATCATCCGGATTCGGTCTTTCGGGTGAAGGACCCCATTCATGACCCGGACCAACATCACCACACCGACATAGTTGTCGAACCAGGAGTCAATCACAAGCGCCTGCAACGGGGCTTCGGGATTGCCTTTGGGCGGCGGAATTCGAGCGATGACGGCCTCAAGAATCTCGTCGATTCCCATGCCGGTTTTGGCGCTGGCCGCAATAGCATCCGTCGCATCGAGCCCGATGACATCCTCGATTTCTTCTCGGGCTCGGTCAGGATCAGCCTGAGGCAGATCCATTTTGTTCAAAACAGGAACCACTTCGACGCCGAGATCCAGAGCGGTATAACAGTTGGCAACCGTTTGTGCCTCGACGCCTTGGGACGCATCGACTACCAATAACGCGCCCTCGCAGGCCGAGAGAGACCGGCTAACCTCGTAGGAAAAATCAACGTGACCCGGGGTGTCAATCAGGTTGAGTGCGTAGACAAATCCGTCGAGTGCCTTGTAGCGCAGCGCAGCGGTCTGCGCCTTGATCGTAATCCCTCGCTCCTTCTCGAGATCCATGGAGTCAAGCACCTGCTCCTCCATCTCGCGGTCGCTCAGACCGCCACAGCGCTGAATCAGTCGGTCAGCGAGCGTCGACTTGCCATGGTCAATGTGGGCGATGATCGAGAAGTTGCGAATCCGTTGCATGGAATTCGACCGGTTGGGGCCGATGGGGGCGGCCGCAGGCCAATCGGTCATTCTAGCTGATTGGCCTGCGTTAAACGCATGGTTAGCCCCGACTCCAGATCAACGCGACTGCGGGCGGATTGGAACAAACTGCGCACTGTCACCCCTTCGGACCAGCAACACATGGGCACGCGACCGATCTAGCTTGGAAGCCAGTTCGTTGAACTGCTTGGCGCCGGTGATGTCGATATTATCGAGCGCTAACAACACGTCCCCAGTTTGAATCCCTGCTCGTGCTGCCGCGCCTTCTGCACCGTCGACCAGGACGCCGCCCTTAATCCTTAGCTGCGAACGACGCTCTTCGTTAAGATCCGAAACGATCAGGCCGAGTGCATTGGCGGTAACCACTGGCGCCGCCCGCTCACCGGGTTTGCGCTCGGACGTTTTGGTCGATCGGTCAGCTTCCAGTTCAGCAACTGTGACCTGGACATCGCGCATCTGGCCTTTGTGCCAAACCTGAAGTGTTACCTTCGTACCAGGCTTTGTTGCACCGACCAAGCGCGGCAAATCCGTCGATTTTTCAATTGCTTTGCTTTCAAAGCGCAAGATGATGTCGCCGACTTCGAGACCTGCCTTGTCTGCGGGCCCCGTTGGATCTACGGACCGCACGAGTGCGCCACTGGCCTTGGTCAGACCGAGTGGTTCAGCAACGTCTTTGGTCACCTCGGTAATACCAACCCCGATCCGACCTCTTACGACCCGGCCATTGGCCCGCAACTGATCGGTCACCCCGATCGCCTCATCAATTGGGATTGCGAACGAAATCCCCATAAAGCCACCAGTGCGGCTATAGATCTGGGAGTTAATACCGACCACTTCACCCCGCAAATTGAGGAGCGGCCCACCGGAATTGCCAGGATTAATCGCCACGTCAGTTTGGATGAATGGGAGGTAATCACCCGTATCCCGGCCCTTGGCCGAGACTATGCCTGCAGTGACGGTATTTTCAAGACCAAAGGGCGATCCGATTGCGGCAACCCACTCCCCCACCTTCAGGCGGCTGGAATCGCCTATCTTTACGACAGGCAGGTGGTGGCCTTCGATCTTGACGAGGGCCACGTCAGTCCGCGCATCGGCGCCAATCAGCTTGGCTTTGAATTCACGCTTGTCGGTCATGGTGACCGTGATTTCCTCGGCCCCATCGACAACGTGCGCATTTGTCATGATGTAGCCGTCGGCACTCAAGATGAATCCCGAACCGACACCGCGCTGGACGGGGCCATCCCCGCGCCCCCTTGGAGTTTGCCCCGGGCGTTGCGGCATCTGCCCGGGCGGGAAGAAGCGCTTGAAGAACTCATAAAACTGATCATTCTCGTCAGGATCACCACCCTGGGGCCCCGACTGGCGCGCGCGCTCCGCCGTGCGAATGTTAACCACTGCAGGTCCCGCCTTTTCAACCAGCTCGGTGAAATCCGGCAACATGATGACCGGAGACGCTGGTGCCGCGACTTGGGCAGGCGTGCCGGCGACTGAGGGCGTCGTTGGAGCCGCTACGGATGGCTGCGCCGTCGCGGTGATCGCCGAACCAAACACCAAAGCCAGCGCAAGCAATGTGTGCCGTGATCGAGGGAGGATTCGTGTCATGAGATGGATCCTGTAGAAACCTAGTGAAGATGGGGCTTGATCGAAATTAAACAAGGATCTCCGGCACTCATTAGAGCGATTTTTTTGCCCGCCGGTGCCAAACCAGCCAAACGCAAAGCTGCCGCCACTTCTCGTCGCCGATGGCATCCGCACCTGACAGCCATTGAATATCCACGATGGTTTTTGTCGGTTTACACGGACAAAACGTAAACGCCAACAAGTGACCGACCATGACCAAGGCGCCCGGAATACACTCGATTGAAATTGACGCTGCGGCGGGTGTGATGAGCACGTGCCCACTCGCAAGAAACTCGATCCTGCGAGGCACCGGCATGCCTCCAAGAGTTCGCCATATCCGCCAGAGAACGCCCAAAAGGATAGCGATTATTGGTAGAGCGAGCCAAGACAGCGGCTCAGTAAACCTCGCCCACCAACTTCGCCCCAGCAGCAAACTCGAGAGCGCTGAAATACCGATGGCGACCGCTAACAACCGGTGCGCAAACTGGGAGCGCTCCGGGACGACACAGAGTTCAATTCCGGAGGTCTCAGCAGGATTCACCTGCCAACCGTATCAGACGCGTGCAAGCACCAGGGAGCCATTCGTCCCGCCGAAGCCAAACGAATTTTTCAGAGCCACATTGATTACCCGATCACGGGCTACATTGGCGCAGTAGTCAAGATCGCAGCCCTCGCCAGCCTCATCGAGGTTTATGGTTGGCGGTACAACCTGATGATGTAGCGCGAGCGTTGTGAATACGAGTTCGATCCCACCAGCACCCCCTAACAGGTGACCGGTCATCGATTTGGTCGAACTCATAACCAACTTACGGGCGGCTGACTCACCCAGTGCCAACTTGACCGCATTGGTCTCATTGAGGTCACCGAGAGGCGTGGAGGTCCCGTGGGCGTTGATGTAATCAATCTGGTCCGCAGTAACTTTCGCATGGCGCATCGCGATCTGCATCGATCGTCTCGGCCCGTCAACATCGGGAGCGGTAATGTGGCCGGCATCGGCACTCATGCCAAAGCCCAAAATTTCAGCGTAAATCCTAGCGGCGCGAGCACGAGCATGTTCATATTCTTCTAGCATCAACACGCCAGCGCCTTCGCCCAACACAAAGCCGTCCCGGTCTTTGTCCCACGGTCGTGACGCCGCTGCAGGATCATCGTTGCGGGTTGAAAGGGCCCGCATGGCGGCAAATCCGCCCAAGCCAAGCGGAGATATCGTACTCTCGCACCCTCCCGCCAGCATGACATCGGCATCGCCGTATTCAATCAGTCGCGAGGCCTCGCCAATGCAATGAAGCCCCGTGGTGCACGCGGTCACGACGGCAAGATTGGGCCCTTGCAATCCGCACTGGATCGATAACTGCCCGCTGACCAGATTAATGATCGAACCGGGCACAAAAAACGGGCTGATTTTGCGGGCGCCGCCGGCTAGATAAGCATCGTGGGTGTCTTCAATCAGGGGGAGACCACCAATTCCGGACCCCACCATACAGCCAATCCGCTCGCGGTTGGCGTCGGTCACTTCGAGGCCGCTGTCACGCAGCGCCTGAACACCCGCGGCGACTCCGTAGTGAATGAAGGTATCGAAACGTCGCGCCTCTTTGGGGTTTATCCAGAGCGCGACATCGAAGTCTTTGACCTCACCGGCAATCTGTGAATTGAGACCCGACGCATCAAATCGCGAGATTGTCGAGATTCCGCTCTGGCCGGCAGTAATCTGTTTCCAGGCCGTTACGACGTCATTTCCAACCGGCGAAACGATCCCCAAGCCCGTGACGACAACCCGTCGCTTACTCAGTTCAGCCCCCACATTGTGTGACAGTTACGAGCGCCCAGCCTGAGGTCAGGCCTTGATGTGTGCCTTGACGTAGTCAATTGCCTGCTGAACCGTGGTGATCTTCTCGGCTTCATCGTCGGGTATCTCGGTCTCAAACGCATCTTCCAGTGCCATCACGAGTTCGACCGTATCGAGTGAGTCTGCTCCTAAATCATCGGTAAACGATGACTCAATCTTAATTTCGGCTTCCGCCACGCCCAATTGTTCGGCCACAATTTTTTTGACGCGCTGTTCAATACTGTCCATAAAATTCCCCGGTGAAAGTATCGAGATTGTATCAGCGGGCAAGCGCCTCAAGCCATGTGCATGCCGCCATTGACGTGAATCGTAGCCCCGGTAACGTAGTCAGCCTCACACAAGAATCTGACCGCGTGGGCAACCTCCACCGCGCGTCCGAGGCGGCCCAGAGGGATTTGTGCAAGTAGGCCAGAGGTGACCGAGTCACCCAGATTGCGGGTCATATCGGTATCGATAAACCCGGGGGCGACACAGTTGACCGTAATGCCACGACTGCCAAATTCACGGGCCAATGACCGACTCATGCCTTCCACACCAGCTTTCGCCGCCGCATAGTTGGCCTGTCCAGCGTTACCGAGATGCCCAACCACCGAGGTGACATGAATGATGCGGCCATATCGCTGCTTCATCATGGGGCGCATAACGAGTCTGCTAAGGCGAAACACGGCGGATAAATTGGTTTCAATCACCGCGTCCCAATCGGCGTCTTTCATCCGCATGGAAAGGTTGTCTCGAGTGATACCAGCGTTGTGTACCAAAATCTCAATCGGCCCCTGCTCGAGCAGACTCGCAATCAGGACTTCTATCGCCGGTGCATCGTCTACATTGACAACCACACCCCGCCCCGAAAGCTTGCTGGCTGCAAAATGCGTATCAATGGCTTCAGCCCCCGCAGAGCTGGTCGCGGTCCCAATGACATGAACGCCCCGCGACGCGAGATCCAATGCAATCGCCTGACCGATCCCGCGCGATGCACCGGTCACGAGGGCCCTTCGCCCCTGGAGCGCGTTATCAGAAGAATTCATGAAGGCACCCCCATAACGCCTGTCACCTCAGCCAGTACTGCCTGAAGCGAAGCCGCGTCATGAATCGAACTGCTACGCAGTTCCGGGGCAATCCGACGGGTCAAGCCAGCCAATACTTTACCTGGTCCACATTCGATCAAATGGGTCACCCCCATTGACTGCAACCGTAACACCACCTCAACCCATCGCACCGGCCCCCAAGCCTGCCGGACCAACGCATCCCGGATGCGATCTGGTCCTGACTCAATCGCCACGTCAATGTTGTTGACCAAGGGGATGCCTGGTGTTTGAAAAGCGAGTTCAGCCAACGCGCCCCTGAGCACGAGACCAGCAGGTTCGAGCAAGGACGCATGAAATGGCGCCGAAACCGGAAGAGGCAGAGCCCGTTTCGCGCCAGCCGCTTTGGCCAAAACACAAGCCCGTTCAACGGCCTCACGATGCCCGGCAACAACCACTTGAGACGGCGCGTTAAAATTTACCGCTTCGACGACGGCGGGTTCGCCGTGCGCTTTCGCGTCGGCGCTGGCCTGGTCACAGACCGCCAGTACCGCGGCATCCTCAAGGCCCAAAATGGCCGCCATGGCCCCCGACCCGACCGGAACCGCATCCTGCATTGCTCGAGCGCGAATCCGAACCAGTCGAACGGCATCTGCCAAGTTCAGTGAGCCTGTCGCCACCAACGCAGAGTACTCGCCGAGGCTATGTCCGGCGACCGCTGCAGGTTCGGGTCCACCAACAGCTCGCCAGGCGGCGAGCGTAGCGCAACCCGCAACCAGCATGGCGGGTTGGGTATTGGTTGTTAAATTCAAGGACTCGATAGGACCGCGCGCTATCAGACCGCTCAGGTCCTCCGCGAGCGCCGCATCAGCTTCCGTCAGCACTGCCTGCACAGCATTCTCAATCTTGAGATCCGTTGCGGTTACCGGTGAAGACTCCCCTCGCGGGGCAAAGAAGCCGTTGAGCATGCCCACCGACTGTGAGCCCTGCCCGGGGAAAACAAACGCAATCGTCATAAATCAAATCCGTACTTCACGCACTTCAGAATCTTAAAAGCACCGCACCCCAGGCAAAACCCCCGCCGACCCCTTGCAGTAATACATGCTGAGCCGATTGAATTCGACCCTCCCGCACCGCCACGTCAAACGCGAGGGGGACCGAAGCCGCAGACGTATTCGCATGTCGATCCAAAGTGACGATGACTCGCCCGGAATCAATGCCAAGGCGCCGACCAGTGGCCTGGAGAATTCGAATATTGGCTTGGTGAGGGATTAACCAATCGAGGTCCTCGACCGCCATACCGGCCTTGTCGAGAACCTCTCGGGCAACCGAGTCCAACACGGTGACGGCCAACTTGAAAACGGCTTGACCGTCCATCTTCAGAAAAGGATGTCCGACAATTTCGCCCCGTCGAATTGAACCTGTTGTGCACAGAATCGAGGCATGTCGACCGTCCGCATGCAGCGCCGTGCTGAGGATGCCAGGTAACTGGTCGGCCACCAGAACGACCGCTCCCGCCCCGTCGCCAAACAGCACACAACTGGTTCGATCGGACCAATCGAGGATGGTTGAAAAGGTCTCGGCCCCAATCACAAGCGCGCAGCGTGCGAGACCGCTACGGATCATTGAATCTGCAGTTGCAAGGGCGTAGACAAACCCCGCACAAACGGCCTGCACATCAAATGCAGCCCCACCAAATGCACCCAGTTCACGCTGGATCAAACAGGCGGTACTCGGAAAAATCTGGTCTGGGGTGGACGTTGCGACAATCAAGAGGTCGACGTCAGCAGCCGTCCTACCGGCGGCGTCAAGGGCGCGCTGCCCAGCCTGCGCACCCAGCGTGGCGGTTGTTTCATCGCCTGAGGCTAAATACCGATTGCGGATGCCGGTCCTTTCGACAATCCAGTCATCTGAGGTTTCAATCCCGCGCTCGGCAAGCTCAGCAACCAGCTCTGCGTTCGATACGGATCGCTCAGGTAACGCGGAGCCGGTACCCACGATGCGTGCGAACCGCGGAGATGAAATGTCATGCATTAGCGGGGAGCGAAATCAACCACGCGTGGAGTGTACGCTCAGATGACTTGTGTCGGTGCCGAAACCTCAGCCAAGCACCTTGGCTATTCGATCAACGAGTCCGTTGCGGGCGGCATCCCGAGCGCGGCCCAGTGCATTAACAAACGCCACTGCGTCCGCGGAACCGTGGCTCTTGATGACCACGCCGCGAAGTCCAACCAGGCTCGCGCCATTGTAGCGACGGGGATCCAAGCGGCGTTTGAATCGCTTCAGCACCGGGAATGCCATTAACGCGAGGACCTTGGAGAGCGGTGTGCGTTCGAATTCCTCGCGGATAAAGCCTGTCATCAATTGAGCCAAGCCCTCAGAGGCCTTTAAGGCCACGTTACCGATAAACCCGTCACAAACCACGACATCGGTAACCCCTCGGTAAATGTCATTGCCCTCGACATTGCCGAAAAACGAGATCTGGCCCTTGGCCTGAGCATCGCGCAGGAGATCGGCCGCCAGTTTGACGGTTTCGTTGCCCTTGATGAGTTCTTCGCCGACGTTGAGTAAGCCAACCGTTGGCTGCTGGCGTCCGTCAATCGCTCCAACCAGCGCGGACCCCATCAACGCAAACTGACGCAAGTGCTCCGGCGTGCAATCGAGGTTGGCCCCTAAGTCGAGCATCGTTGTATCGCGGCCACTCAAGGTCGGAAACGGCGCTGCGATGGCAGGTCGGTCAATCCCATCCAGAGTTCGGAGAATGTAACGGGAGATCGCCATCCAGGCGCCTGTATTCCCCGCGCTGATGCAGGCCTCCGCCTCACCCGCGTTGACCAGCGCGGCAGCGACACGCATCGACGAATCCTTCTTCCCGCGGAGTGCCTGCGCCACAGCCTCCCCCATCCCCACTTCTTCAGATGCAGGCTGTACCCGCAGCCTGCCCGCCCCTAAGAGAGATGCAACAGGTTGGCCGCTGGATAAACGACCGCCGACGGATTCAGTCGCGGCGAGCGCAGCCCTGATTTCGGGCTCTAGGCCTACCAAAATCAGGGAAACGTCGTTGTTTTGAGAAACAAATTCGACGCATGCCGGAATCGTGACGGAGAGGCCCTTGTCCCCCCCCATGGCGTCAACCGCGATGCGGATCGTCATGCCAAATTTGGGCAGTCAGCGTGCGTGGGAGGAACGACCACCACACCTCAGAATTTATTCGTCGGCTTTGGTCTTAATGACTTTGCGCCCACGGTAAAAACCGTTAGGGCTGATGTGATGGCGCAAGTGAACCTCACCGGTCGAAGGCTCAATCGCCGTCGCGGGAGGCGTCAGAAAATCATGCGATCGATGCATCCCGCGCTTCGAAGGCGATTTTTTATTTTGTTGAACGGCCATGGCGGACAGGTCCGAAAATTAACTAATCGACAAGTATAACAAGACTTTACGACTCGCGCTTCCTGAGAGATTCAAGCTCGGCGAAGGCGCTGGTTCGATCATCCTGGAGATGCCCCGGCAATGAACAGTCGGCGTGGCGAGGTTCCCGAAGGAGCTCGAGAAGAACCTCATCCTCTAGCCACTGCGCCAGCGAAAAATGCGGCGAAGCGACAAGAACGTCATAAGCCTCCGCTTCAAGGTCTTCCTGCTCGGCGCTCGATTCATCGGGCGCGAGCGCAGCCCAACGCTCGATCGCAATCGCTTGTTGCAGCGGCCCCAGACACCGCGCGCACGTCACAAGGAGATGACCTCTGGCACTCAGGTGCAGATGAGGACGGTCGCGACCCATCGGATCAGTCCAGGGCTCACCATCCACCGACCAGGTCAGCTTGCCTTCGAGACTGAACAACTCAGCTGCCACGCGTTCAAGTTGGCCCGCATCGACTCCACCTTCGCACCGTTGGCGGGCTCGTGCAAAAGCTTCGGCGTCGATGCTGGGCGGGATGGTAGTTATCATCCGAATAGAATACCCGCAGAATTAGCGCCCAATGCACCACACCAACGTCCCACCTCGCCGATTGCAGCTTGCGTCCAGCTCGCCATACCGCCGGGAGTTGCTATCGCGATTGCGCATTCCGTTTGAGGTCGTCGCCCCCAACGTCGACGAAACTCCCTACCAGGGCGAATTGCCCACGGCTTTATCGGCACGTTTGGCCCTATCGAAAGCGCAGGCTGTTGCAAGCCCCGGTACATGGACGATTGGGTCAGACCAGGTCGCTACACTCGACGGCGTGCCAATTGGAAAACCTGGCCATCACGAAGCCGCACGCTTGCAACTGCAGGCGTCATCGGGCCGCACAGTTCACTTCTACACCGCCCTGGCACTCGTGGACTTTGACCGTGGGCTCAGCCGGGTCGAACGGATCGATACGCGAGTGTGCTTTAAAGTGCTCAGCGCCGAAGAGATTGATGCGTATCTACTTGCCGAACAGCCCTACGACTGCGCTGGTTCGGCCAAATGCGAAGGACTCGGCATCGCGTTACTCGAATCGATCGAGGGCGACGATCCCACCGCGTTGATCGGTCTACCCTTGATCCGGCTTTCCAGTTGGCTGCGGGAATGGGGTTGGAATCCATTATTAGGCATTTCGCAGGAATCGCCTTGAGCAGCCCTTCACCGGGAACACTGCATCTAATCCCGGTACCCATCGGCCTATCTGGAGCGGGCGATCCAGTTGCTGAGCTCAGCGCCCCGCTGATCACATTGACAGCAGGTCTCGATTATTTGATTGCGGAGAATGCTCGCAGCGCTCGAGCCTTCCTGAAGCGACTGCCGCTGGTTCGGCCAATCCAGGAAATCGAAATCCGCGAGTTGAATGAACACACCTCGGCAGGCGAGATCCCCAACCTGATCGAACCGCTCCTGGCCGGTCGGAATGCTGGACTGGTGAGTGAAGCTGGCTGCCCTGCCGTGGCTGATCCCGGAAGCCAACTGGTCGCTGCGGCCCACCGGGCGGGTATACGAGTCGTGCCACATATTGGGCCGAGCGCCCTCCTCTTGGCCTTAATGGCTTCGGGCCTGGAGGGTCAACGCTTCGCATTTGCGGGGTACTTACCCGCCCAGCCCGATGAGCGTGCGACGGCGCTCCAAAGCTTGGAAGACCGTTCTGCACGAGGTGCAGAGACTCAACTCTGGATTGAGACCCCTTATCGGGCACAGGCCATGATCACCACGGCCCTAAAAATTCTCAGGGCAACGACGTCAATCGCCGTCGCCTGCGACCTCGCGGGCCCTCAACAATGGATCGGTTCTAAAACGATCGCGCTTTGGCGAAAAACACCACCCGACTTGACCAATCGATTGACGGTGTTTGCGCTCTTGGCCGACCGATCGATCAGCGCAACCTGGGTTGATCAAGCAGCGCACCAAACCCGATTGCCTTCCCAGCAGACGCGCCAAAACGTTTCACGAGTCGCTCCGCCACATTCTCCCGCGGGGAAAAATCGACGACGTTCTCCTCCTTGATGACATCGCGCGCCACGCTGTCAACGGTGCCGAGATCATCGGCCAAGCCAAGTTCAATCGCACGCTGTCCGGTCCAGAACAATCCCGAAAAAAGCTCAGGCCGCTCCTTCAGTCGATCGCCCCGACCCTGCTTGACGGCCAAGATAAATTGCTGGTGAATCTCATCCAGCATCTTTTGGACATGCGCGCGTTGTCGCTCGCTGACCGGCAGGAAGGGATCAAGAATGCCCTTGTTCTCTCCAGCAGTCAGTAGTCGCCGCTCGACGCCAAAACGATCGAGGGTGCCGACAAATCCAAAACCGTCCATCAGAACCCCGATCGAGCCCACGATGCTGGCCTTGTCGACAAAGATACGGTCGGTCGCCGCAGCGACGTAGTACCCACCGGAGGCGCAAATTTCTTCGACCACGCTGTAGACGGCGATATCGGGATACTTACTACGCAGTCGACGGATTTCATCGTAAATCGCGCCGGCCTGGACGGGGCTACCGCCAGGACTGTTGACCCGGAGAATCACACCAGCGGTATTCGCATCCTCAAAGGCATTTTGAAGCGCCAGGTTGATGTTGTCGGCACTGGCCAACCCGTCGGTCTCAATCGTGCCCCGCAAATCAACCAGTGCGGTATGCCGGCCACCATGACTTGAGCCGAATTCTTCAAACGGTTTGAAGACGCCCCATAAGGTCACTAGGGCCAACCCGATAAAGGCGCATTTAAAAAACACGCCCCAGCGTCGCCGCAGTCGCTGTTCAGCGAGGGTCTCGAGCGCCAGGCGCTCCAGTAGAGACCGCTCCCAGGACGCAACTGCTTGGGCAGTGGATTGCGAGGTCGACGGCGACTCATTGACAGGGAATTCAGACATATACGCGCTCGATTAAAACGGATGCGTTACGAAGCTGACAAGTCGACCCAGACCGAACCCTCAAGTTCGACCGCGGGAAGCTTTCTCAAGTGTTGGTTGCGGCATGGCCCGTCAACGCAGGCTCCCGTCGAGGGCTCATAGAGGGCCCCGTGGGTGGCGCACACCAAATATACCCCCCCATCGTCCCAAAACTGACCCGGAAGCCAATCCAATTCCACCGGGACATGCGCACAGCGGTTCAGATAGGCATGCACGACCCCTTCCGATCGAATTGCAAATGCCGGTTGATCGAGACCAATCTCGAAACGAACGCCAAGACCCTGATCAACCAGGTCAGAGGACGCACAGACCCTGAGCCGAGTCGATCCATTCGCACCGGCCTGAGCAACGTGAAACATCGCGTTATTTTCAGGATTCATTGGGGAAAGAGTTTTCGCGACAACGTCACCTCAAGCCACTCGCCCAACGAGTGAACGGAGTCATGAACCGGATCCACGCCGGCCGCCAGCAGGGTTTCGCGCGGGTGAGCCCCATACCCGACACCGCCAAACAAGGCGCCGGCAGACTGGGCCATCCCGTGATCGTGGGTGGTATCGCCAATCATCAGAGTGCGCGAGGGCTCGAAGCCAAGTTCTTCGCAAAGATCTACGAGCATCCAGGGGTGCGGTTTAGGCTCGCCCTCATCGGCGCAACGCGTCGCATCAAAGTGTTGGCGCAACCCAGTCTGATCAAAGGCGCGTTCAAGGCCCACGCGCGATTTTCCAGTCGCAACGCCCATTGCAATCCCACTTTCGCGCAGGGCGTCGAGCAGTTCGAGCATCCCGTCGAAGAGCTTGAGCAGTGGATCGCGACCGAAATAATGTACCCGATAGCGCTCCACAAATTCGCGAAGGCGTTCTGGCGGTAATGACGGCACAGCAAGACGGAGGGCATCCTGGAGCCCCAAGCCGATCACATGGGAAGCCTGTTGCGCATTGGGCTCCTCGAGCTCCAAATCACGAGCAGCAGCTCGAATCGAATCGGCAATCGCTCCGGTGGAGTCCACGATGGTGCCGTCCCAGTCAAAGACAACGAGATCAACCTGCGACGGGGCCAAAGGATGCATGATGTTGGAGTAGGTTTTCAAAAGCAGGCGGTTGTGGCGCAACGACCAAGGTGGATTGTCCACTGACTGGATGCTTAAAAGTCATCTGATAGGCATGCAAGTACATCCGCCGCCATCCTGCTTGGGCCCATAGACCATTCAGATGAAAGTCCCCATAGCGGTCATCACCAATAATCGGAAATCCCGCATGGGCGCAATGAACCCGAATCTGATGGGTACGGCCGGTTTCAAGCTTTGCCTCAATCAAGGTCATCGGCCAGTTCGCATCGATATCACGGTGCGCTAGACCCGTAATAATCGTGGCGGCGCTCTGACCATCAGACCGAACGTACACCATGCGCTCCCCTTGGGCCGTCAAAGTCTTGACCAATGGCCAGTCAAGACGCTTGCTTCGCAACGGCCAGCGACCGCTCACGATGGCCCGATATCGCTTGTCCGTAAGACCCTCGCGCAGCTGCGCATGCAGACTTAGCAACGCCGGTCGACGCTTGGCAATCAGCAATACGCCCGAGGTTCCACGATCTAAGCGATGTACGAGTTCGAGAAAGCGGGCCTCTGGTCGCGAGGCGCGCAGCCGCTCGATCACCCCATGAGCAATCCCGCTACCTCCATGAACTGCAACGCCCGCGGGCTTGTCGACCGCCAACAGTTCGTCGTCTTCCCAGAGGATTGGCATCACAATTGGGGCCGGAGGCGTTAGCGAGCGAGCTTGAATCGCCGGTGCAGCTGTGCGCACTGGCGGAATGCGCACCTGATCTCCGGTGTGGACGCGAGCGTCAGCCGATGCTCGTCCACGATTGACCCGTACTTCGCCACTACGGATCATCTTATATAGATGGCTCTTGGGAACCCCTTTGAGCTGGTGGACCAAAAAATTGTCCAAGCGCTGGCCATCGTGTTCCTCGCCGACATCGACCATTCGCATCGCACGCGGAGCGAGTTCTTCTATCACGCTGATATACTCAAAATGTTCAACCTCATTGTATGTGGGGCAGCGACCACCGGACCGCCTTCGGTCGGGTCCAGGCAATCGTAAATAGTCGCCTTCGCGACTGTTGCTGCGAGACCGCCCGGATCGAAGGCATTTCACCCGGAGAGGCCGGCACTTCATCGTCATGCGATAGATTGAACATGAACGCGTGCGACCCGAAAAGGTGGCACTCGAAATAAACAGGATTTGCGTCCTCCACAGCGGCGCCGGGATGGCTCGGCGCGTGGACGGATCGGTCCGACCTGAAGAGTTTCTTCGTGACGCGTTCCTTTGGCGCGGCATGAGCGTCCGAGCATACGGTTCTTTTCCCGGAGATCTAGCGTCCAAGACGGACCAGAACTCCAGTTTGGCAGGACGTCCTCGCGCCACTGGCGCTCGAGCGCTCCGCCATGAATCGTTCACGCCCCCGCAATCTCTACCGGTCGTTCTCCGAATTCGTTCGCGGGATCGCGCGCACCTTGCACTAAGCGCGCCGGAGATGAACTGAATGAAGAGAATGTTATTCAACGCAACCCACTCTGAGGAGTTGCGGGTTGCGATTGTTGACGGGCAAAAGCTGGTTGATATTGATATCGAATCAGCGGGTCGGGAATCCCGAAAGTCCAATATTTATAAAGGTGTTGTCACTCGGGTTGAGCCCAGCCTCGAAGCCTGCTTTGTCGCTTACGGCGAGGAACGACACGGATTTTTGCCGTTCAAGGAAATTGCCAAACAATATTTTCAGCCGGGTGTTGAAGGCCGGGCCACCATCAAAGAAGCCATTCGCGAAGGTCAGGAACTTTTAGTTCAGGTCGAAAAAGAAGAGCGTGGCAACAAGGGGGCGGCCCTGACGACTTTTTTGTCGCTCGCTGGTCGCTACTTGGTGCTCATGCCGAATAACCCCAGGGGAGGCGGCGTCAGTCGGCGTGTCGAGGGCGAGGATCGCCAGGAATTGCGGGAGGCGATGGACCAGCTCGAGGTGCCGACCGGGATGAGTCTGATCGCGCGGACCGCCGGGATTGGGCGAGGCGTCGAAGAGTTGCAGTGGGACATGAACTACCTCCTGCAACTATGGAGGGCCATTGAAGAAGCAAGCAAAGCCGGGCAAGGGGCATACCTGATTTATCAGGAATCGAGCCTGGTCATTCGCGCAATACGGGATTATTTCACTGCCGATATTGGCGAAATTCTCATCGACACCGATGACATCTATGAACAGGCTCGCCAGTTCATGGCCCATGTCATGCCCGGAGAGGTAAACCGGGTCAAGCGTTACCGGGAAGACACCCCCCTCTTCTCACGCTTTCAGATCGAACACCAGATCGAGACTGCATATTCCCGACTTGTCCCCCTGCCCTCGGGTGGTGCCGTCGTGATCGACCACACCGAGGCCCTGGTGGCGGTCGACGTCAATTCGGCACGCGCCACCAAGGGCTCCGATATTGAGGAAACCGCGCTTAGAACCAATCTAGAGGCGGCTGACGAAGTTGCCAGACAAATGCGACTGCGTGATTTGGGCGGTCTGATCGTGATTGACTTCATTGATATGGAGAACACGAAAAGCCAGCGCGAAGTTGAAAACCGCCTACGCGAGGCCTTGAGCGTTGATCGCGCCAGGGTCCAGATCGGCAAGATCAGCCGATTCGGCTTGATGGAAATGTCACGACAGCGCCTACGCCCGGCGCTGAATGAGGGCAACCACATGACTTGTCCGCGCTGTAACGGCACAGGCGTCATTCGGGATATTGAATCTTCCGCATTGCAGGTGCTGCGAGTGGTTCAAGAAGAATCCATGAAGGAAAACTCCGCAGCCGTCTATGCGCAGGTTCCCGTTGACGTTGCCTCGTACCTGCTGAACGAAAAGCGCACAGAAATTGCAAAGCTTGAGGCGCGGGTGAAGGTCGACATTGTGTTGATCCCAAACAAGCACCTTGAGACCCCACATTATCGACTGGAGCGTCTCAAGCACGACGATGAGCGTCTGGCGAGCTACCGGGCAAGTTATTCCCTTGCTGAGGGACCCGCTGAAGACAGTTGGTACCTGAACCGCAAGACAGAGCAGCCAAAAGCACGCCAGGAAGCGGTTGTCAAAGGGATTACCCCAGACCAACCAGCACCGGTTCACGTGCCGCGTGAGGCGGATGCTGCCTCACCCAAATTAGGCAACCCACAAGGCCAACAGGCGCCGGTCACCTCGTTCTCGGGGTCTCATGCCGCAACGTCCGGGTCCGAGAATCAAACCGGCATTATCGGCCGAATCATGGGTTGGTTACGCGGGAAGGCCGCCAATGAAGCCCAGGCACCTCGCCCCTCGGTCGCCGCGCCAGAGCCAACGGACGAGCGCTCGCGGGCACCTCGCAATCCACGTGATTCTCGCGAATCAAGGGAACCACGCGAACCGCGTGAGCCTCGCGAAGGCGGCCGTAACGGCCGCGAACCTCGCGATGTCGGCGCGCGTCGCGAGGGACGCGCAGCCAACGATAGTCGTCGAACCGAGAGCGCTGGACGTTCTGAATCAGCTGGCCGAGATCCCCAAGTCGTTCGCGAGGGCGCCGAAGGTCGGGGCAGTCGAGGCGGCCGCACCGGCCGGCAAGAGAGGCCTGCCGGCGAGGCCCGCGCGCCTCGGGAAGATCGACCACCGCGCAGCAGAGGTTCCAATGCAGAGGGCAGTGCAATAGATGGCGCTGCGGTGGATCCGACGTCCGCCGTTCAAAATGGAGTCGCGCCGGGAATTCCTGCCGGCGTTGTTTTGGAGGCGAGAACCGATCAGCCCCATCAAGCCAACCCGGCCGATGATGCACTGCACTTAACGACGGATACCGAAGACACAGTTGAATCCGGCGAGGCCGCAGAGCGCCGTCGTCGACGCCGCCGCCGTGGCGGACGACGTGATCGCCCTGAGGGCGAGCGGACCGACGCCGAGTCGGGGCTTAGTGCCGAAGGTTCCGAGCAGGCTGCGACTGTCACGGAAACGCCTATGGGCGAAGCCCCTTCGGCTGAGAGTCTCAGTGTTCAACCGCAAGACCGCCCAGCGCGTGCTCCGCGGGCACCACGCAGCCGGCGTCCGATTGACTCTGGCGTGCAGGATCAGGAATCAGCCGCCCCCGCGTTGCAGGCAGCGCCTGCGGAACCGATCGCATCGATTGAGCTGATTGCATCGTTAGAACCGATCGCGTCGATTGAGCCGGTCATCTCGCCTGAACAGACAGCGCCGATCGCCCCTGTCGAATCGTCTGAAGCGGCCTCGAACTCAGTCGCTGAAGTGCCCGCAGAACCTGAAGTGATCGACATCGTCACGCCCGAACCCTCACCCGCGGAGGCAAAACCTTTCACGGCGGAAGTGAACTCGCCCGAGCCGGTTACGCAAGCGCCTCAGGCACCCGTTGTCCTCACCGAGATTGTTGCCAATGCGGGTCTCGAATGGGTTCAAACCCGTAGTGACCTCGTCGTTGCCGAAGGTGCTAGCGAGGCGCCAAAGCCGCGACCCGCGCGAGTCCGTAAGCCAAAAGTTGAAATCGTAGCCGAGCCCCTTCAAATGGTGGAAACAAAGAACGACGGGGCACTTTAAACCGCAGCACCGTAGGGCGAAACTTTCCGTTCCTGACCCGGTAAGCCGAAGTAGTGTCGGCTAACCTGCAGGACGGCGACAACATGGGGACTGGGGGTGCAAGCCATCAGGTTTGCCTCTTCGTCTCGTTCCGTTAACGAGGAGTCTTTGCACCGAATCGATCGCACCGGCATGGAAATCAGAGGCAAAGGAGCGGCTTCACCGCCCAAAATGGTACGGACTAGCATGATTGAAATCCTCCGGAACACGCGCCTTAAGACGCGATATATTGGTAAGTGGCGGCCCGTCAAAGTATCCATGGATGCGACCCAAGCCGCTTTATGAATTGGTCTAAGGTGCCGAATATTTCACCAACCCACGTTGACGGATCGAGGCAACCGGCGCGAGTCTGGTGTGACGTTGCAAACCCCTCCCATAACATCACTATCAACTAGCGTGCCCGCTGTTCGCTTCCACCCCTGCTGATGGCCGAACGTTCCATCCCGATTGCGGACCTTCGCTATTCGCCGGTCGCTCCAGCCATCCCGGCGACTGCGATTGAGCCTGACGGCAATCTCGTAGACCGGCTGCGAAGACCGTTACGAGACTTACGCATCTCGGTCACCGATCGATGCAATTTTCGGTGCACCTATTGCATGCCGAAATCTGTGTTCGACCAGGCCTACCAATTTCTTCCGCAAGCCTCCCTTCTGAGCTTCGAGGAGATTTTCAGACTCGCTCAACTCTTCGTGGCCCATGGCACCGAAAAGTTGCGTCTGACAGGCGGCGAACCCTTGCTGCGGAAGAACGTCGAAGAACTGATCACTCGGCTGGCCTCTTTGCGGACACCCCGTGGGGAGCCCGTCGAGTTAACGCTCACTACCAACGCGAGTCTTCTGGTGCGCAAAGCCGAGGCACTTGCAAAAGCTGGTCTCAAGCGGATCTCGGTCAGTCTCGATGCGCTGGATGATCAAACCTTTCGCCGGATGAATGACGTCGAATTCCCGGTCGCTGATGTAATCGCCGGAATCGAGGCTGCCGACCGCGCCGGCCTGCGCCCGCTAAAGATCAACATGGTGGTCCGTCGTGGTGTGAACGACCACGATATTCTGCCAATGGCGGCTCACTTTCGCGGATCTGGGCACATTCTCCGATTCATTGAGTACATGGATGTTGGCTCCTCAAACGGATGGCACCTGGAAGAAGTGGTGACATCCGCTGAGATCATCGAAAAAATTGGATCGCTTTACCCGCTTGAGGCTATCGATCCAAACTACGTCGGAGAGGTCGCCCAGCGTTGGAAATACCGCGATGGGAGTGGTGAGATCGGGGTCATTTCGTCGGTCAGTCAGCCATTTTGTGGAGACTGTTCACGAGCAAGGCTCTCCACGGAGGGACGGCTTTATACCTGCCTGTTCGCAACTTCCGGACATGACCTGAGGGCCCTTCTCCGCAGTGGCCATAGTGACTCTGAAATTGCCAGTGCAATCGGACTCATCTGGAAGCAACGCGAAGACCGCTACTCAGAGATACGCTCACACGCAGTCGCCCGAAGCGACCGGATTGAAATGAGCTACATCGGTGGCTAGCAACGAACGTTCGTCAATTCAGCGTTTGACAGCCACTTTAGAGGGATTTTCCGCGGGCTCAGTCTCTGTTGGCGAGGCGCAAATGTTGATCGCGCAGTGGATCAAACCAGTCGCCGCCTTGGTCACTTCGCAGGCGATTTCGTCGACGCGCTGCTTTTCGACGGACTACTTTAAAAGCGCAGCCCTAAGGGCGTAACGCGAGACTCCTGGAGATCGCTGCGGCGATCATTACGCCAACCAATATAGAACACGCGGCGATTGCGATGGCTGCGCCGGGTTGTTGATGGTCCAAGAAAAATCCCAAGATCGCTGGCCCCATTGCGGCACCAACGTCGATGCCTGAATACACAAGACCAAAAACCCGCCCGCTTGATTTCACCGGCGCTGCTTTGCGCACCAGCATATCTCGGGATGGTTGCAAGATGCCCATTAAAAAACCAGCGATCCCCAGCAAGGGCAAGATCATGAGTTCCGGGGCGATGCCGCTTGCGAGAATCAACAGAAGCAACGAACAACCAAGTAAGGCACCCATCGCGATCCGCTCATGCCGACTTGAAGCGGCAGCGATAAAACCACCGGTGAACATTCCACACGCTCCCGCAAGCAAATAGAGGGTCAAGGCGCCCGTTGCTGTCGCCGCACTGATACCGTAAATCGAACGCAGCGACTGTGGCGCGAAATTCTGGAGCCCTGTGCTAGCGAGCGTCACCGCCACAAAAAACAGAAAGCAAAGGATCACGCTTGGGGTAATCCAAACGGGCAAACTCCACAGACCCGAATGCGCGCCTGGTTGACCGTCAGAGCCCGGCGCGCGGGCGGGAGCCTCAAGAACCTCGAATGACCGGGGACGGAACAGGATGAGCCCAATCACCAGAATGCCAAGTAAAGTCGCGGAGCCGATTGCCGCGCGCCATCCGTAGAGCAGCGCGAGCGGAAGCATGATCGCGGGTGCCGCAGCGTAACCAAGGTTGCCCGACAAGCCATGCACGGAAAATGCATGGCCGATTCGTCGTGTCGAAATTTTAGAATTGAGGACCGAATAGTCTGCAGGATGCATGACGCAATTTCCCAGACCAATTAAAGCAGCAGCAGCCAGCAAACTGGCGTAACCTCCGGCGGCCGCGGCCACTGCGGCACCGGCGCTCATCGAAGCCATCCCAAATATCAGGCTATGGCGAGATCCAAATCGGTCGACAACAAATCCGGCAAGCGCCTGCCCAACACCGGAAACCACAAAGAAAACCGTTGTTATGACCCCCAGCATGGTCCACGAGAGACCGAATTCTTCACGCAAAAAGGGAAACAGCGGGGGTATTACAAGCTGATAGAAATGAGAAGCGCCATGGGCTATGCCGACCAGCCCGATGACCTCGACGTCTGCCCGGAACGAACGCTGCTCGAGGAGATCCCCGTCAGTCGCTGCGCTCACCGGTTGAGATTTTTCGCTCGGCCTTGCCGGCCTACTTTCGAACGACCAACTGTCCCGGCATCGACGCGTAGTACGCCGCCAGGTCGCCGACTTCTTTTTTAGTCAGCGCTTTCGCCTGCGCACCCATGATGGCGTTCTTGCGATTATCGCTGCGGTAATCGAGGAGGGCCTGACGAAGGTAATCCTGATGTTGGCCTGCGAGGCGCGGATAAGATGGATCAACTGGCGCATTGCCTTCCTTTCCGTGACAGGCCGAACAAACCTGTTCGGCCTTTTCTTTCGCGCCAGAAAGGTCAGCAGCGTGAGCCGAAACGAAAGGCACGAAGGCGCTCGCCGACATCAGGGCGACTACCAAACGGCCCGCAAACAGTGTGCTGGAGTACATCGTAGTGTCCCGGATGGTGATTATTTGGCTGCAGCAGCGGCTGCAGTCGCACCGTTGCCACCGTAATAAGCTGCGAGATCTGCCATATCCTGATCAGACAAGGTCGCAGCGATACCTCGCATTGTCGGATGGCTACGTTCGCCTTTCTTGTAGGCCATAAGCGCGTTTTCGAGATACTTCGGTGACTGTCCCGAGATCATCGGTACCGAATAGACGCTCGGAAAGGAGGCCTTGTAGCCGGGGATGCCATGGCAGCCGATACACATCGAGTTCTTGTTCTTAGCGGCTTCAGCATTTCCCTGGACCGCATCGGCGGCGAGCAAGGAAGTCGAAGTGAGCGATGCCAACACAAGAACCGACGCCGCGAAAGCAGATGACTTCATGCGGATCCCAAACAGTAGAAGAATAGATACAACACGCAAGAGTTCTGATTTTACCGAGCGGCCTGACTAACCGCCAGTTTGGTGCACCGCAATCCAACAATGCGACGATCCGACGCATGAAGCAATAGGCACCGACAATCGATCCAGTATGATCGACATCATGAATACATCAGCATCAAACCCCACTAAAAAAGCCCGCTTCGAAGGCTCGTCCAGCTACGTCGCAACTGACGATCTGCGGCTCGCCGTGAATGCGGCCCTCCGACTTTCGCGCCCACTGCTGGTCAAAGGCGAGCCGGGCACCGGCAAAACGATGCTCGCGGAAGAAGTTGCACGCGAACTGGGTATGCCGTTGCTGCAATGGCATATCAAATCGACGACTAAGGCGCAGCAGGGCCTCTACGAATACGACGCGGTGTCCCGGCTCCGTGACTCACAGCTCGGTGACGAACGCGTAAGAGATATCTCTAACTACATTGTTCGGGGGGTGTTGTGGCAGGCCTTTGAAACGCCCGAGCCAGCGGTGCTCCTGATCGACGAAATCGATAAGGCTGACATTGAGTTTCCGAACGATCTGTTGAGGGAACTCGACCGGATGGAGTTTCATGTCTACGAGACCCGGGAGACCATCCGGGCCAGACATCGTCCGCTCATGATCGTGACTTCGAATAATGAGAAAGAGCTACCCGACGCGTTCTTGCGACGATGCTTTTTTCATTACATCCGTTTCCCGGATCGGGAGACCATGCAAGCGATCATTGATGTCCATTACCCAGGACTTAAAAAGACGCTGGTGGCCGCAGCGCTCGACGCCTTTTACCAGTTGCGCGACATCGCCGGTCTCAAAAAGAAGCCGTCGACGAGCGAACTCCTGGACTGGATCAAGCTCTTGTTGGCAGAAGACATCCCACCCGACTCAGTGAACAAACCAGCGCCCGGCCCCGATGGCAAACCGGGTTTGCCGCCGCTGGCTGGGGCCCTCCTCAAGAACGAACAGGATCTGGCGCTCTATGAACGCCTGATGTTCATGCAGCGCCAGAACCGCTGACGGGCGTCATATGCTGGTCGACTTCCTGTTTCATTTGCGGCGAGCAAAGTTGCCCGTGTCATTGCACGAGCACCTGCGTCTGCTCGAGGCACTCCAGGAGGGCATCGTTGGCCCATCGGTCGACGAATTCTATTGGCTCGCACGGATGACCCTGGTCAAAGACGAACGCCTGTTTGACCGGTTCGACAAGGCCTTTGGGGTCTACTTCCACGGCGTCACCTCGCTCTCAGATGCCATCGGTGCACTCGGAAGTGAATTGCCAGAGGACTGGCTCAAGCGGCTTTTGCAACGAGAGTTCACCCCCGAAGAGAAGGCAGCGATCGATGCTGCGTTCGCGGAAGGTGGTGGCCTTGACGCGCTGATGGAACGACTGAAGAAGTTGCTGGAAGAACAGAAAGAACGCCATGAGGGGGGTTCCCGGTGGATCGGGACCAACGGTAGCAGCCCATTTGGAAATGGCGGATATCACCCCCAAGGCGTCCGGATTGGGGGCCCCTCAGCCGGTAACCGAACCGCAATCAAGGTCTGGGAGCAACGCGCCTACCGTGACTATGACGACACAGTCGAACTGGGCACTCGCAACATCAAGATCGCGCTCAGGCGCTTACGTCGGTTTGCACGAGAGGGCGCAGCCGACGAACTGGATATGGACGGAACCATTGGCGCGACGGCCCGCAACGCGGGCTGGCTCGACCTGCGCCTGCGTCCTGAGCGTCACAACAGCGTCAAGGTCCTCTTGCTAATGGACGTCGGCGGCACGATGGATGACCACATCCGTCGGACGGAAGAACTGTTTTCAGCGGCCCGTAGTGAATTTCGCAATCTTGAGTTTTTCTATTTTCATAATTGCGTCTACGACCATGTTTGGAAGAATAACCGTCGACGGTCAACCGAGCGCACGGCCACCTGGGATTTGATCCGCAAGTTCAATCCGGATTGGCGTCTCGTGTTCGTGGGCGACGCCACCATGAGTCCCTACGAGATCATGCAACCCGGTGGTTCCGTCGAATACCACAACGAAGAGGCTGGTTCAGAGTGGATTCAACGGCTACTGGACCGCTTTCCGCGCCATGCTTGGCTCAACCCTGAGCCCGAGGGCGTGTGGTCCTACCGACAATCGGTTGCCATGATGCGGCAACTCATGGGCGACCGCATGTATCCAGTCACGATGGCCGGGCTTGATCGGGCTATGCGTGCGTTGATGCGTTAGCGTTCGTATTCGCATTCGCGTTCGCCTTAATCCCCATCACGACCAGATCCCGCTCAACGCCATTGAGCTCAGCCACCTCAGGGTAAAAACCCCATCGCTGAAATCCGCGGGAAGCGAAGAGCGCGAGACTCTCCTCGTTGTGGCCAAAGATAAGGGCGAGCAAACGGACACACCCGAGTGAGGGCGCCTCAGCGATCGCCTTGTCCAGAAGCCGGCCACCGACCCCCTGCCCCCTCCACTCCTCGGCAATGTAAAGGCTCAATTCGGCCGTTCGTGAATAGGCCGCTCGCTCGTGGATGTCCGAAAAGCTAAGCCACCCAATGACAGAGTGACCCTTGCGTACGACCCATAAAGGACGTTTGGGGTTGCTCTCTGGATGTTCAACCGCGGTGCGATGCGTTGCAAACCATTCCAGTCGAGACTCGACGCTGACGGGTTCAAGGTCGGCGGTTACCCGAAAGCTCGGAATCGTCGAGTTATAAATCTCAACAATCCTCGGCAAATCATCGGGGTGGGCAAGTTCAATCCTCAGCGTCAATCTTCAACACCTTCAAGCCAACGAGGATAGGGAAAGCCGAATCGGTTTTCGAGCCAGCTTGCTCGCCTGGCCAATAGGCCGTGATCAACCTGAAAACTCGGCCCATGAAAACAAAGGGCAACCCGATTACCCGCTCGAATTGGCGCCATCAAACGGACTCGATCGTCGAATGCGATCTTTAGGTGGGCAAGGCTCTGTTTGAGGGCCCTCGGGCGTCCAAATAGGTTCACCGCAACAAGACCGCCGGAGTCCGGCAACAGGCGGCGGGTCGCACGATAGAAATCAACCGAATCAAGCACTGGCCCGTCGGCTTTGCTGTCGTAAAGGTCGACCTGAACGACGCCATAGGTCGCTGGGCGCGCGGCCTGAACCCATTCGAGCGCATCCTGGTGAACGATTTCAAATCGAGGACCCTCGGCGGGAAGACCGAACATCGACTTCGCGGCCAAAATGACTGCATGGTTGTGCTCAATTGCGACCAGTCGGGATTGCCTCAAGTGGCGCAAATTCCAACGTGCGAGCGAGCCTCCCCCAAGGCCAAGCAATGCAATTTGCGCCGGCGCATGCAGAAAGAGCAACCACGCCGTCATCTGTTGCACGTACTCGAGCTCGAGTGCGTGCGGGGCCTCCAGGCGAATTGCACTCTGCACCCAGGGACTATCTCCTAGGTGCAGATATCGCACACCATCAAGCTCCGAAAAACTAACGGATTCGTAGAGACGGCCCCGCTTGCTCACGACTGACCCAAGTTCAAATCACCTCAGGGCCAAGGACAGCAACAAATCGTTGAGGCGCTTCACGAAACCCGCCGGGTCTTCAAGGCGCCCGCCTTCCGACAACATGGCTTGATCGAAGATCACCGAAGCCCAGTCATCAAACTGCGCATTGACGCCATCAGCACCCGATTCCGACGCAAGCTGCGACTTGAGTTGCCGCACAAGCGGGTGCCCGGGATTGACCTCAAGGATGGGCTTGCGAGACGGAACTTCACGCCCTGCTTCGCGAAGGATTCGTTCAAGATGACCGCTGACATCCCCCTCGGCGGAAACCAGACATGCGGCCGAATCGACCAGCCGCTGGGTCACCCTCACCTCCTTGACGCGATCACCAAGGCTGGCCTTGATGCGCTCGACGAGTTTTGCATCAGCCGGATCATCCGCCGGCGGTGTCTTGGATGCCCCGTCAGCGGGTTCACCCAGCTTATTCAGGTCGAAGTCCCCGGCCGCAACACTCTGCAGCTTCTTGCCCTCGAAATCCCGCAGGTAGGAAAGCATCCATTCATCGACCCGATCAGTCAGAAGCAAGACTTCCACACCACGCGCTTTGAACGCTTCAAGGTGGGGGCTCGAGCGCGCCGCCTGCCAACTGTCTGCGGTGATGTAGAAGATCGACTCTTGGCCGGCCTTCATACGCCCGACGATATCGGCCAAAGCGATGTCCTGAACCGCCGAATCCTGATGGGTCGTTGCAAATCGAAGCAGCTTTGCCAGCCGCTCGCGATTGCCAAAATCTTCGCCCAAACCTTCCTTGAGGACAGCGCCAAACGCGCTCCAGAACTTGGCGTAGTCCTCTTTCTTGTTTTCAGCAA
>Ga0214921_10001934_pt1 | contig 34639 bp, 31 predicted proteins | sample LL1505_MetaG_FD_177992 | JGI IMG/M metagenome (GOLD analysis project Ga0214921, IMG submission 177992) | Freshwater microbial communities from Lake Lanier, Atlanta, Georgia, United States - LL-1505 | ecosystem: Environmental > Aquatic > Freshwater > Lake | place: USA: Georgia | collected... | reverse complement strand
CATCACCGAGCGCGCCAGAGAGCGCCGCTCCGTAGGGGGAAAGAGTTCGCCCGAGAGGCCATCCGATGGTGGGGGCGACGCTTACACGCCGGTTCCCCTCCGCTGTGAGATCGGATCGAGTTGCTCAAGCCGTAAAGCCGAAGCTCCCAGGTGACCCTCCGCTCCGCCGCTGCGAGTTGCCCCGCGCTTTGGTGGTCATTCACCAGCACCGTCAGTTGCCTGTCGGTTCGATCCCGTCATCGCCACAGTTCGTGCCGCCTGGCCGATTGCTCGGTCGGCGGGTTCACCGCTGGCCCCTTCGGGCTACGAGTAGCATCGCGGAGGCAACCCTCTGGCAGAAGGGACTTATCAACGAGTTATCGGTGGTCCTGGGGAGAGTTATCCACCGTTCTGGCGGGTGAGCAGGTGGTTGTGGAAAAGTCTCCCCTTACTCGTCTGCGGCGCCCGTGTTCGCGCGAATTACCTCAACAATGGAAGAGTCGGCGAGGGTGGTGACGTCCCCGAGGTTGCGGCCCTCGGCAATGTCGCGCAGGAGGCGGCGCATGATCTTCCCCGAGCGCGTCTTTGGAAGCTCCGGCACGAACTCAAGGTGTTTCGGCTTGGCAATCGCGCCGATGCTCTTCCCAACGTGCCCGCGCAGTTCTTCGAGCAGATCGGGCGTTGGGTCAATCCCCTTCTTCAGAATGACAAAGCCGACAATCGCCTGGCCGGTGAGCGGGTCGCTCTTCCCCACCACCGCCGCCTCAGCCACGGAGTGATGGTCGACGAGTGCGGATTCAACCTCAATGGTGCTGATGCGGTGGGCTGATACGTTCATGACATCGTCAACCCGCCCGAGCAGCCAGTAGTAGCCCTCGGCATCACGGCGGGCACCATCCCCCGCGAAGTACGAACCGGGGAATCGGCTCCAATACGTCTCCTTAAAGCGCTCTGGGTCGCCCCAGATGCCACGCAGCATCGATGGCCACGGCTTGGTGAGGGTCAGGTAGCCGCCCGAGCCGAGCGGCACACTCTGCCCTGCATCGTCGACGACGTCGGCTGAGATACCTGGGAGCGGGAAGGTGGCGGAGCCAGGCTTCGTTGTGGTCACGCCAGGGAGCGGGCTGATGAGAATCGATCCGGTCTCGGTCTGCCACCAGGTATCGACGATCGGCGTGCGGTTGCCACCGATGAGCTCGCGATACCAGAGCCACGCCTCGGGGTTGATGGGCTCACCTACGGAGCCGAGGAGTCGCAACGACGAGAGATCGTGCCCCTTCGGATGCTCGTCGCCCTGGCGCATGAAAGCACGAATCGCCGTGGGCGCGCAGTAGAGAATCGTGACCTTCAGCTCTTCAACGATTGACCACCAGCGATCCCATGCGGGCGTGTCGGGGGTTCCTTCGTACATCACCTGCGTTGCGCCATTGCTCAGCGGGCCGTACACGATGTAACTGTGCCCGGTGACCCAGCCAACGTCGGCGGCGCACCAGTAGACGTCGTCGGGCTTGATGTCGAAGACGGCGCGATGCGTGAACGTGGCACCGAGCAGGTAACCCGCGCTGGTGTGCATGATCCCCTTCGGCTTCGCCGTGGTGCCGCTGGTGTAGAGCAGGTAGAGCAACTGCTCGGCTGGCATCGGATCCGCCGGGCACTCCGCCGCCTGCCCTGAAACAAACTCGTGCCACCAGTGATCGCGGCCGCCCTGCATCGCGGTCGCACCAGCGGTGCCTGGCTGACGGCGCTGATACACGAGCACACCGGTGATAGAAGGGGTGCTCTTGAGCGCCTCGTCGGCGATCGGCTTCAACTCAAAGAAGTTCCCCTTGCGATAGCCACCATCGGCGGTGATCAGCACCTTGGCTGCTGCATCGTTGATGCGATCGGCGAGCGCGTTCGCTGGGAAGCCGCTGAAGACCACGCTGTGCGCGGCGCCGATCCGGGCGCAGGCGAGCATGGCGATCGCCACCTCGGGGACCATCGGCATATAAATCGCCACACGGTCGCCCTTGGTAACGCCGAGCGCCTTCAGCGCATTGGCGGTCTTCTGCACCTCGCGCAACAAGTCGTTGTAGGTAACGGTGCGGCGGTCGCCCGGCTCACCGATCCAGTGAAAGGCGACCTTCTCGCCAAGACCAGCAGCAACGTGGCGATCAACGCAGTTCTCCGAAACGTTGAGCTCGCCATCGTCAAACCACTTCGCAAATGGCAAGTCCCACTCCAGCGTTTTGGTGAATGGCTTCCGCCAGGTCAGCAGTTGGCGTGCCTGGTCGGCCCAGAAGGCAACAGGATCGGCGGCGGCGCGCTCATACAGGTCGGCGCGGGCGTTGGCCGCTGCGGCGGTTGCGGCGTCAGGTGGGAAGGAGTGCCCTTCTGCTTGAAAGGTTTCAATGCCGTGCTGCGCTGGCACGTCGCTCATTAGCCGGCGGCCTCTTCGTCGTCGGCGACCTGGTGCTCCTGCTCCTCCACATCGTCGTCCTTAAGTTGCGGCACGATGCCGGCGCGGCGCTGGTTGCCGCTCCAGCCCAACTTGGTGCTGATCTGTTGCGCGGCGTCTCGAGCCGCGGTGACCAGGGTTGGCAGCGTGCCCGGGGTGACGCGGGCGGCGGCACCCCAAACGACAACGGTCGCAATGACGCTGCCACGTGCATCGCAGATCGGCACTGCGGCAGCGGTCAGTCGCTCGTCCCACTCCCCGATCGCAACGGCGTAACCACGGCGGCGAATGGTGGCGAGCTCTTCGAGCAGCGCCCGAGGATCAGTGATGGTGCGCGGCGTGTATCGAACCAAGCCGCGTCGCGCGATGGAGAGAACCGTGCGCTCTGGGAGTGAGGCCAGCAACACTTTTCCCGACGCGATTGCGTGCATCGCTACGGGACGCCCGGTGATGTCGGGCATCGGTGTGAGGTTTGGTCCGTCGATCTGGCAGATCGCTACGGCGGCGGCGACGCCGTCAAACACTTCAAGGCTGACGGTCTCGTGGGTGGCCTTGGCGAGCGCCTCCATTTCGGGGAGGGCGATCGCCCGAAGGTCGAGGGTGCGCTCGGCCGATTGGGCCAAGCGGATGATGCCGACGCCAAGTCGGAAGTGTCCGCTCTCTCGGTCCTGCTCTACAAGGCCCCGACGCTCCAGGGTGGAGAGGAGTCGGCTGACCGTTGACTTGTGCAGGTCAAGGGAGTGCGACAGATCGGTGACCGAGGCGGAGCCATCGGCATCAGCGAGGCAGACGAGGAGGGCCGCGGCACGATCCACGGAGCGCACGGCGGCGTCATCGGCGCCTGGCGCGGACGCCCCAGCGTGGTCAGGCAGCTCATGAGGGCCCTGAGGCGCGCGGTCGCTGATCTGTTCACTACTCATGCAATGGTGCTCCTCCCTTGGGGGCGGATGATCCGCCCGCAGGGCGCCGTCGTCAATGGCAGGCGGGATTCGTGCTCAGCGCGCCCTGTGCGGCGCGCCTACGATGGGGGTCACAGGGGGCGCTGCCCACACCAAACGTCGAGGGGGATCCATGGCGCAGGCGAGTCGAACGGCGATCATCGTGGGGAGCGGCTTCGGCGGCCTCTCCACAGCCATCCGCCTCCTCTCCGATGGCTGGCAGGTCACCATCTTGGAGGCCCGCCCTGAAATTGGCGGTCGCGCCTCGCGCATTCAGGAGGGTGGCTACACCTTTGACACTGGCCCATCGCTCATCACCATGCCCTGGCTGTTTGAAGAGGTGTATGCAGCAGCGGGCGAGAAGATGTCGGACCACGTCACGCTGCGCCAACTGCAGCCCGGCTATCGCATCTTCTGGACGGGCGAGGATCGCCACTTTGACTTTGGTAGTGACCGCGAGCAGCTCCTGGCTGAGATGCGCAAGTTCTCCAACGACGACGCCAACCAGCTCGAGGCATTCCTCGCAGCATCGGGCGCCATCCACCGCGAAGGGATCCTCGTCTCCGGTCGCCAGAATTTCCTGAACCTGAAAGACTTCGTCAAGCTTCTCCCGACTATGGCCCGACTTGATGCGATCCGATTCCTTGAGGGATGGGTCGGCAAGTTCTTCAAGGAGCCGCATGTGCAGCAAGCGTTCGGCTTCCACTCGCTCTTCATCGGTGGAGACCCGTCGCGCGTGCCCGCCATTTATTCGGCACTCGCCTACCTGCAGATCGCCGATGGCATCTGGTACACCGAGGGTGGCGTGTACAGCATCATTGAATCGTTCGGCAAGATCATTGCCAAGATGGGCGGCGCTATTCACACCAACAGCAAGGTTGACCAGATTCTGCATCGCAACGGGCGCGCAACCGGTGTGCGCACCGCAGATGGTGTCGTGCACAACGCCGATCTTGTGATTTACAACGGCGACGTGACAGCGCGCGATGCACTCCTTCCGGATGCTCCTGATGCCTTCCCATGGCGCCTGCGACCGCTGCGCACCACGATGTCGGCACACATGCTCTATCTGGGCACCAATAGGAAGCACGAGAAGCTGTTGCATCACACGCTGGTCGTGGGCGACGACTACCACGGCTTCATTAAGGACGTCACCCGCGACCGACGGATGCCGCGCAGCAACGCCGTCTACATTCATGCGCCATCGCGCACCGAGCCCGAGATGGCGCCGCCAGGTGGCGACTCCATTGCGATCCTCCTCCCTGTGCCGAACCTGAAATCGGGCGATGACTGGAGCGAAGCAGCTCCACGGATGCGCGATCGCACCTTGGAGTGGCTGGAGGACTGGGGCCTCCCTGGGCTCCGCGATTCGATCGTCGTCGAACGCTCGTGGACGCCGCTCACCTTCCGTGATGAGCTCCTTGCGCCCGACGGGAACGCCTTCGCCGTCGAGCCTTCGCTGCAGCAGTCGGCCTACTTCCGTCAGCCGAATCGTGATCGCACGATTGCTGGCCTCTACTACGTTGGTGGCGGCACGCACCCAGGCGCGGGGATGCCAGGGGCCCTCCTCACCTCGCAGGTGACGCAAGATCTCATTCGCCTCGACTACCCAGCCCCATTCACCTCGCGTGCAACGGGCCCAACCGGAAATCTCGTCCGCCCGTAACGGCATGACGCCGCAACGCGACCCGCGTGTGGAGGAGCTCCTCCCAGAGGCGCACGCAACGATCAATCGGGTAGCGCGCAGCTTTGCCCTTGCAGCACGTTTTCTGCCAGGAGAGGTTCGGGACGACATCAACCTGCTCTATTTGGCGCTGCGTCGACTTGACGATCTGGTCGACCTGGATGCGCCCGGCAGTTCGGTGCAGCGCGCCGACGCGGTGCGACGACTGGCGGCCATCCGCACCTGGCTGAGTACCGGAGCGATCGGAACCGGCGGCGGTGATGAGTTGGCGATCTTCGTCGACCTCCAGCGTCGCACTCCAACTCTGCCGATCGATGCTGTCGGCGCCTTCCTCGACGGTATGGAACGCGACCTCGCGGGCCCCGTCATGGAGTGTGATGCCGATCTTGATCTCTACTGCTATCAGGTTGCGGGGACGGTGGGTCGCCTCATGGCGGCGGTCCTCGGCGTGCGCGACGGCGAAGATGAGCCGGCAGATCACGCCGCCCGCGCCCTCGGTGCGGCGATGCAGCGCACGAATATCTTGCGTGACATCGATGAGGACCTTGCAAACGGGCGCATCTATCTGCCAGCGGGCGCCCTACAGCGCGCTGGCCTCGACCCAGCCGCAACGAGCGGCCCCACCTCGCTGCGTGATGGCGATCGTCGCGCTATCGTCGCCGCTGAGATTGCCCGCGCCGATGCAGACTACGAGCTTGGCGCTGCCGGGATCCGCCACCTGAAGAGCGGCGGCCGCTCCATTCGCGTAGCGGCGAACCTCTATCGCGAGATCCTCCGGCAAATCGAGCGCGATGGGTTCAGCGTGCCACGACCGCATCGACCGGTGGTGGGGCGAGCCCGCAAACTGCTCGTCCTTGTCCGCGCCTTCGGCGGAGGTGCCTAGACCAGACCCGCGGCGCTAGCGAGCAGGCTCAGGCCGAAGAGGGCGAAGAAGAGCGCCGCGAAATATTTGATCGTTTGTGGTGAGACGCGCGATGCCAGCGCCGTTCCCGCAGCGATTGCCAGAAGGTCTGCAGCGGCCATCCCCACCGAGGAGCCCAGCCACGCCCCGATCGGCTCATGGGTTGCACCCATCGTCATGGTTTGCACCATGGTCTTATCACCAAATTCTGAGAGGAGAAAGGTGATGGTGATCGTCAGAAGAACCCAACGGCCCCCCGATTCGGTGCGATTGCGCTCCTCATCACTGAGCGAATCGCCGCGGAGTGTCCATGCAGCAAAGCCCAGGTTCGCGACACCGGCAACGATCTTGGTGACGTTCGGGTCAAGGTGGCCCGCCGCAAAGGTTCCGACGAGCACCCAGAGTGCGTGGCCGCCAAATGTGGCGATCAGGATGCCGACCACGACGGTACGCGTACGATAGCGGGCGGCCAGCGCCATGGCCATGAGCTGACTCTTGTCGCCAAACTCCGCGAGGAAGAGCACGACCGTAGAGATCGCAAATGCGTTGAGCGTTGTCTCTCCCACGGCTGCTAGTGCGCGCGGGCGTAGCGAGCGAGGAGCGAGAGTGATACGACGACGATCGCCGTTCCAACCAGCTGCACGGGGGTCGTAACGTCATGCAAGAAGATCACACCGCCGATGAGCGACACGACCGGCACGAGGGTGCTGAACTGGCTCACCGTTGTCGTTGGGATTCGTCGAGTCGCTTCGAGGTACAAGATGAAGGGTGCGGCACCGCCGAAGATTCCGGTGGCGACGGAGACGGCCCACTGCATCTCGGTCGTTGGTAGCTGAAGGTCGCCGTTGAACAACGTAACGCGCACGATCAACAATGCGAGCGAGGCGAGCGCCGCCACCAATAGTTGCGTTGCAACGAGCGGCAGCACCGGTACGGTGCGCACGAGCTTCGACGAGAGGAGCACATATGCGGCACCACAGAAGAGGCCGAGGATGGCGAAGATGATCCCCTCCGGTTGCAAGGTGCCCGCTACTCCGGCGCCGCCGACTACGAGGCTCACGCCAACGATCGAGACCACCATCAGGATTGCGGCGCGGCGGCTCACCCTCTCCCCGAGGTAGGGGGCGGCAAGCAGGGCGATGAGGACCGGGTTCAGCGATGAGACGAGCGCAACAAAGGCACCGCTCGAGAAGATGATGCCAACGTTTCCGAGCGTGTACGCACCCCACGGCTCAATCAGCCCAGTTGAGGAGGCGCGGAGCAGCCCTGCGTGTCGGAAACCGCCAAGTTCGCCGCGAACCGCGCCGAGTGCAAGGAGCGCGAGGAAGCCAATGCCGAGTTCGATGACCAGGAACGTGTCGTTCCCCACCCCCGCCGAAAGGACGTAATCCGACGTCGTCGACGAGAAGCCCCATGTGAGTGAGGCGCCGATCGCGGCGAGGATGCCGACCGTTCGCCGAGAGGTTCCGCGAGCCGCGCTCGCGGTCCCCCCAGCGTTACTCATGCCTTTGGCGTGACCCAGTTCGGCATCTCGGCCTCAAAGACCGGGAGCGGAATCTGGCCGTGTCCAATGGCGTGATCGTGGAACGACTTGATGTCGAACTTGTCGCCATCGCGCTTCTCGATCGCGGCGCGCGTGCGCTGAATGGCACGCTGCCCAACCTTGTAGCAGAGCGCCTGAGCTGGCCAGGCGATGTAGCGGTCGGTCTCGATCTCGGCGTCGGTTCGTGGCAGCCCAACGGACTCCATGAACTCAACCCCCTTGTCACGGCTCCAGCCGAAGGCGTGGAGGCCGGTGTCAACGACGAGGCGCGCCGCACGGTGCGCCTGCCCCTGGAGCATGCCGAAGCGCTCCATCTCGTTGCGATAGAGGCCGAGCTCGTCGGCGAGCCGCTCCGAATACAGGCCCCAGCCCTCAACGTAGGCGTTCCCCGCAAGGTGCGAGGCGTGCTTGCGCAGGTCTGGCAAGAACTCCAACTCCATCTCCAGCGCGATCTGGAAGTGGTGGCCTGGGATGGCCTCGTGATACGTGGTTGGTGCAAGGGCGTGCAAGAAGCGCGACGGCAGGTCGTAGCCGTTCACGTAGTACGTTCCCGGGCGCGAACCATCAGCCGCAGGGCTGAAGTAGTAGGCGGCAGGTGCGTCCTTCTCCTTGAAGTCTTCGACCGCCTTCACGTCGCAGCCAGCCTTCGGGAATCGCCCGAAGACCTTGCCGGCCTCGGCGTAGCCGCGTTCGATGTCTTCCTTGATGCGCACGATGAGCGCCTCTTTTGACGGAGCAACGTTCGTTGGGTCGCTCTCGGCCGCATCACGCAGCTTCTCAATGGAGCCGCCGAAGCCGAGCTTCGTTGAGATGACCTTCATCTCCTCCTGGATATCGGCCCACTCTTGGAGACCGATCTCGTGGAGCTCCTTCGGATCGAGCTGCAGGCCCGTCCAGCTGCGAATTGCCACCTTGTAGAGCTCGGCACCGTTTGGTGCGGAGCAGAGGCCCGGCACCTCGCGCGCCTTGGTGCGGTAGCTGCCGCTGACCGCCTCGTAGTAGCGCTTGATCTGCGGGTCAACATATTCGGCAACGATCTTCGCGAGCTCGGCTCGCTCCGCGTCACCGGCAACGTTGGCTGCGGTCACAATTGGCGACTGTGCGGTTGGAATGGCCATCAGGCCTTCCAGCTGAACGATCAGTCGCTCCGTCGAAATCTTGGAGGCAACAAGGCCACGCTTCTCCGCCTCATGGACACGGGCAATCGCTTCGTCCATGAACTTGGGGAAGGCCTTGAGGCGGCTCACCAACTTGGCGAACTTCTCGGGCGTCTTCGCATCCTGGAAGGTTGCGAGCTGCGGAAGCAACGTCTGCACGCCGTCCATGTGATCCACCGAGGAGAGGAGGTCCATGCGGTGGTCGTCCTTCTCAATGGCGATTGAGCCACCAACCGCGATCAGGTCGCGGGTGATCTTCCACTCAACGTCTAGCCCCTCGTCGCCAATGGCCTTCGCCGCCTTCGAATACTTCTCCCACATGGCGCGGTCGCGCAGGCGCGCGGCGTCCGAGGTGTCGTCGAGGGCACCGTCGTTCACCTCAATGCCGAGGAAGGTCCCCCAGATTGGAGAGTGCGAAAGCATCTCCTTCCATAGGTCGTCGGCGAGGGTCTTTACGGCCTGGTCGTTCGCGGATAGTGGCTTCGACACGATCTGGGCTCCTCCCCGGGGTTCCGGGACTCCTGCGCCCAAGTGCTTGGGCGGCTCCCGCTCAGGATACGGCTTGCGCCCCTTCTCGGGGGTGACGGGGGCGCAGGGCGAGATGCAGGAGGAGGCCGAGTGGTCCGAACATGAGGGCGAGCGTTAACGCCGCAATGCGGAGCGGCGCGCCCACGCCTCGACTAAGGCCATCGAGCCAGATGAATCGCCCCGCAATAAGGTCAAAGGCGAGCACGTGGAGCCACACGGCGAGGCTCCCCGCTGGGGTCGCGAGGGAGGCAGAGATGGCACTCAGCGACGGATTGAGCAGGGTGCCGAGAATCGCACCGGCACTGGGAATCACTAGGACTGCATAGACCAGCCCGATAGCGATCACGGGCCACGGGGTCATCAATGTGCGTCGAGTGATCTCTGCGTTTGGGCGTATGGCCATCAGGAACCAGAACGGCCCAACGCCGATCGTCGCGACAAGGAAGAGTGCACTGAGCACTTCAGGTGCGAGGTTCATCATCAGCTCCTTCTTTTACTTCGCTATCGGTCACGCCCCAACCCATGGAGCTGAGATCCAGTTGTGCCGCAGCTCGAGCGGGCGGCTCAGCGCCGAGATGCCCCTCAAGATCAGCGAGTCGCGGTGCCGCCAGGCGGGAGAGCGCGGCGACGCGGTCTGCAGCGAGAAGGTGCCAGTTCCCCGTCTCCCATGCGGCACTCAGTCGCTCGTCCCGCGCGAGACGCAACTGCAATAGTGGGACGAGCGCGGGCGCAAGTACGAGAAGGCGCACAACCTCGCGATCGCTGGCAATCAGCGTGTGGCGCCGCAACAGGAGTTCACCAATTGGGAGCGGCCCCGTCACAACCTCACAGAAGAGGAGAACACGACCGCGGCGGTAGAGCACTGCATCGACGGCGTCGTAGGCGTCGCGATCGGAACGGAGGCGCAACGGTGGTGACGAATCAATCAGGTCAACCGTCATGCGCGCGCCAAGCGTGCGCCCAGCGACAACGGCGGATGCCAGCGCAGGTGCCACAGAAACATGCAAGCCCATTCGTGGCCCTAACTCCAGCAGGCTCGCAATGAGGGCCAGGCGATCCTCTTTGACGGCGGCCAGCGTGTGAAGTGGGCGCCGGGTGCCGTCACTCACGCTGGTATATGCGTCGAGTGCTGCGCTGCGCAGCTCCGGGTCTACGCCGATCGGGTCGGCATCAAGCGCAACGAGTGCCTCATCAGCGCCCTCCCCCGCCTCGAGGGCACCCGCGAGCGCGAACGCGGCGGCGTCGGCACGATCGGAGGCTGGAGTTGCCAGTCGCTCCCTCTCGGCTCGACCCTCTACAAAGATGCACCCGTCAGCCACGGCGATGAGTTGGTCAAATGACCCTGCCGGCCGAAGCGTTGAATGGAGATCGGCGACGTCGCGCAGCTCTTCGGCGAGCGCTGCTGCATCGAGCAGTTCTCCGGTTGCGTGAGCCGCACGGGCACGGGCGGCGGCATAGGCCGGAAGGATCTGCTGCGGAGTAACCGGCTCGCCATGCGCGACCACCAGGTCTGCGATCAGCGCAGCCCGACTGCGCGACTGCAATCCCTTGACCGCTGGATCGCTTAGTCGCACGGTTACGGTAAGCCCAGGCGTGCGGTCGTCGTCAAGGCGCCGGGCCACACTCCCTGCACCGCCAGCCAGACTGATCGCGGTTAAAACGCCAGCAAGCTGCTCGACGTGCTCATCCAGTTCAATGACCAGGAGTGGATCGCTGCGCAGCAGCGGATTCATCGCAACAACGAGGCGCGCTAACGCCGATGCGATCGTGACGGCATCGTTTGATTGCAGCGCAGCAAGGAGTGGGTCGGAGTCACGCAGTTCGCCTGCCCAGCGTGCGGCGATCGCCCGATCGGTGAGATCATCGGCGCTTCCACCGACGGTGACGCGCAGGAGCGCAACGTGCAGTGATGCGGTGCGCGTGACCAGTGTTGCCATCGACGTACGCGCGGCGGCGCCGCCGCGCACCACGATCGTGCCACCGCCGGGATAAGCAAGTGCTGAGAGGTCGCTGCTCATGGTGAGCTGCGACGGAACAGGTTGGGCCGTAAGGTAGATGCGCCGGCGCGCATCAATCGCATCGAGCATCGCCTGCCACGGGGCCACCTCCCACCACGTTCGCCCGGCGCGCTGCGGGCGTGCCATCGCCGCCGCCGCTTCGGTCAGCGTGAGGCGCAGTGCCCCAAGCATCACCGCGCTCTCACTCGAGCGTTCCAAGGCGCTACTCAGCGCGTCGAGCGAGCGCAACTGGCGGGTGCTCCAGCGCGCGGCAGCCCCGTCAACTGCACCGGCAAAACGGCCGTCAACACGGGCGCGAATCTCTGGTTCAAGGAGCGCAGCCGAGGCGACCTCGTTGGGAAGCAAGGTGGCGGAGTCACCACCACGTCGGCCGAGGGCGCGGCAGGCGGGGCAGGTCGCACGGCGGGCCGTGGGTTGCCCCTGCTCGTGGTCGGCATCACGTGGGTCATCCCAGCGCCAGGCGGCCACGCGCACCGCCTGCCCACATGCGGCACAGCTGCTCTGCCAACCGGCGTCGAGCGCCTCGGAAACTGAGGCGAGCAGCTCCGCTGCGGCCGCCTCATAGGCGCGCACCGTTGGCGGGCGGAGCTCCGACGCAATGGTCCACTCATCAACGGCGTCACGCGCGTGCAGCAAGCTGCGGTGTTGTCGACGCACGCTCGCCAACGCCAACGCACCAGTGCGCGCGGTGAGATCAACCGTTAGTTGGTCACCTATGGAGCCGGCGGGGCTCGTTGCCGATGAGGTGAGTGCGGCGGTCAGTCGGGCGGCGCTGCGATCCACGTGAACGCCCTCCGCCTACCTGCGACTAATCGTCGTTGTTGCCGCCAGCCTCTTCACTCTCAGGAAGGAATGCGTCGTCAGAGGTTTTCTCTGGCGGCTCAACGCTCGGTCGCTCAGCGATCGGCGTCTCCTCCTCGTAGGTGTCCTCATCATCGTCACCGAAGCCCTCGTCATCACGGAAGAACGAGCCCTTGGTGTATGGGCGCTCGTCGCTCGTGCGCGTGGCGGTTGGGAACGAAACCTTGCCAACATTGCCGGCGCTGACGTGCTCTTCGCGAATGATGACGCGAATGTCGCCACCGCTGATCGAGGTGATCCCCGAGGTGTAGCTGTTTCCGTCGCCGATCAACTTCACCAGTCGTGCAGCGATGCGTGGCTCAACGCGGCCAATCTCAATCCCGTTCGCCTTGGCAATCAGTCGATTCCCAAGAACAATCAACTCGACGGAGTCGCCAGGATTTACCTGCGCGAGTGTTCCCGCATCGGCAACATTCGTGAGTGCGGCGAACCCGGTGGTGCCTGCCTCTTGAATAAAGATGCCGGCAGGAGTGGTTGCCCCCTCGGAACTCGCGGTCGTCTTCTTTCCAACTTGCTTGATGAGGCCCTTCAGGCGCTCAAGGTTGCGCTCGGCAATGCGATTGAGTGGGTCGAGGGCGAGCGTTGCCTGGTACTCCTTCTTAGAGCCGGCGAGATCGCCCTGCTCCCAGAGGCACTTGGCGAGTCGGTTCTGCGCCTCAACGCGCTCCTCAACCTTGATGGTGTCGCCGAGGGCGAGGATGGCCGTATTTGCCTCGCTCGCATCCTTCCAGCGTCCTTCAGACGCGGCCTTCAGCGCGATGTCCGCCTGCTCCTTCGCGGTGCGGCTCGGCTTCTGGGTGGTTGGGGTCTCGTTGGCGAGGGTCACGGGCGCCTCCTCAATTCGGTGCATGCGGGCTGTTGCCCCCCGCTATGCCGTTGGGGAAGGATAGCCGATCGCTAGCGACCGACCCCGATCCAGAGGAGGGCAACCCCCGTGGCGAGGGTGAGTGCGAGGATTTCAAAGACGAGATGCGGGTCGCGACGCTCCCCGTCGGGGGTTGCCGCCCAGATCTCTCGGGCGTAGAAGAGGACGGCGAGACCAGCCGGCCCGGCGAGTCGCGCGACACCCACCGAGGCGAACAGGATCGAGGCGGCGCCGTTCAACGCCGCAGCGCCAAGGGCATCACGCACGATGGCTGAGGTTCGCTCCCGTCGAAGGTTTGACATGCCGCCTGCGAGAACGGCCGCCACCGCGGCACTCCCGATGCCGACGGCCAGGATGGCGAAGGGGCCAACGGGGTCTGGCCGTGCCGACGGGGTGCCAGGGAGCGTCACGATCCCTGGCACGAGCGCAGAGATGCCAATGGAGGCTGCGAAGAGGACCAGCGTGAAGACGGCCAAGCTGACCACACGGTCGCGATGCAGCGACCCGTTACTGCTGCGGCGCAGGCGCAACTCCCACTCAATGACCGCACGCAGGATGCCGATCCCCGCGGCAATCGCGATCAGGGCGCCGATACCAGTAGGAACGAGACGCACGACCCCTGCCGTGGCAAGGGCGATCAGGCCGCCGAGGACGACCTCGGAGCCGATCGGCATGTCGCGAACTTCGGCGCGGCGGACAGCGTTCACCCCAACGGCACCGAGCAGGGCGGCGGCGGCACCAGCCAAGACTGTGCCTGGGCCAGTTGCAAAGTGGGCGACGCCCGCAGCAACGCCCACGGCGACGATCGTCTCTGCCCAAGGGCGCGAAACTTCCACTTCACCAAATTCGGCGGCCGTATCCGTGAGGGCGGTAAGGCGCGCAGTGGCAAGGGAGCGGGCACGACGGCGGGCCGATGACGATTGGCTCATACGGTCAGGGTAGCGCGAGCAGGGGCTCCCGCGTAGACTCCTCGTGACCGCAGGAGCCGGTCCACAGCATTGGAGGGCAGCATGCTCCACCTCTCACGATTGATCGGGCGACCCGTCCGCGACAGCAGCGCCGATGCGATCGGCGTCATCGACGACCTCATCGCCGCGGTCGGCACCAGCCACCCCCCAATCACCGGGCTCGTGGTGCGGACCGGCCGTCGCCGCATCTATCTTGGCTGGAGCAGCGTCGAGCACATTGATGCCGCAGGCGCCACGATCTCTGCCACCCGCGTCAACATCAGCCGCTTCCGACGTCGCGAGGACGAGATCCTTCTGAAAGGCGACCTGCTCGACAAGCAGATCGTTGACATCGACGGTCGCAAAGTGGTGCGCGCCAACGACGTGATCCTTGACGTTGTCGAGGGGGCGATGCGCCTCGTCGCCGTGGATGTTGGCACCGCTGGCCTCCTTCGCCGTCTCGGACTCCCCGACACCTGGGTTCATCGCCTCTCTGGCGAACAGTCGCGCGTTGACTCGTACATTGACTGGGAGGATGTCGATCCGCTCGGCTCCACCATCGCCAGCGTGCGGCTGCGCGTGCCGCACGCCGGCCTCTCCGAGCTCCACCCGGCCGACCTTGCAACCATTGTCGATCAGCTGACGCCGCGCGACCGCGCCGACATCTTCAATACGCTCGACGAAGAGGTTGCCGCTGAGGCGCTGGAGGAGTTGGAGCCAGAGACACGAACCGATCTTCTTGAAGATCTCGAGCCCGAGCGCGCCGCTGATCTGTTGGAAGAGATGAGCCCCGACGAAGCGGCCGACGCGGTTGCGGAACTCTCGCCACTCAGCCGCAAGGAGATCTTGCGCCTGATGACGAAAGAGGAGCGCGATGACGTGCAGGAGCTACTCGCGCACCCAGAGAAGAGTGCCGGCGGTTTGATGACCACCGAGCATGTGGCGCTGCGTCCACAAGCGACTGCCGCTGAGGCGCTTGCCGCCATTCGCCGCCACGAGCCCGACGCCGAAGTGGCGTTCGCCGTCTACGTCGTTGATGGTAAGCGACGCCTCTTGGGTGAAGTGACGCTCCGCGACCTCGTCCTCGCGGCACCAAGCGCCACGGTGGGTGAACTGATGGAAGACGAGCCGGTGGCCGTTGAGCTGCTCGCCCACTCCGATGAGGTTGCCCGCGTTGTCACGCGCTACGGCCTCGTCGCCGTTCCCGTGGTCGATGCCAACCATCGACTCATGGGCGTCATCACCGTGAGCGACGCGCTCTGGGATGTGCTTCCAGAAGAGTGGCGCCGCGAGATGCCGCGCCGACTCCATGCCGATAGCCTCGCTGCCGCGGGGCCGCAAGAGGCCCCCACGCGCGCGGCCACAAAGCGCGGGACCAAGGCGCCAACGAAGCCACGCAAGGCGCCGTTGCGCAAAAAGAGTGCGGTAAAGCGTGGTTAAGTTGGGGCTGCGCGACCTCTTTCGCCGTCGCCGCGGTCCACTCGCCTTTCTGGCGGTTGTTGGTCCAGGCCTGATCGCGGGCGTCGCAGGGAACGACGCTGGCGGTATCACCACCTACGCCACCCTCGGATCGCAAACCGGATTGCGCTTCTTGTGGATCTTGCCGCTCACCGCACTGCTGCTCGCACTCGTGCAAGAGTCGGTGGCTCGTCTCGGCGTTGTCACTGGTCAGGGACTTTCGGATCTGATCCGCGAGCGCTTTGGCGTGCGCTGGGCGCTCTTCGCCATGATTGTGTTGCTGCTCGCAAATCTTGCGAATACGGTCGCCAATGTTGCGGGCGCAGCTTCAGCCCTCGCAATCTTCAACGTGCCCATTCTGCTCACCGCACCGCTCGCCGCGCTGATCGTGTGGCTGCTCGTGGTGTACGGCACTTACCGCAGTGTTGAGCGGATCTTCTTGGCGCTCACTGCCGTCTTCCTGGCGTACATCGCCGCCGCACTCTTGGCGAACCCAAACTGGGCCACCGTTGCCTCGTCGCTGACGACACCGAACCTCGGCGGCGTCTCTGGCGCAGAGATGCTGTTACTTGTTGCCGTGGTCGGTACGACCGTTACCCCCTACATGCAGTTCTATCTGCAATCGGCAGTGGCCGAGAAGGGCATCGGCGTTGAAGAGCTTGGTGCCGCGCGCGCCGACGCCATCCTCGGTTCGATTTGGACGAACTTCATCGCCGCGTGCGTGGTGATCGCCACTGCGGTTGCGCTCGGATCACTCGGAAAGCCAATCGGCTCGGCGGCAGAGGCGGCGGTTGCCCTTGAGCCACTCGCTGGCGAGTTCTCGAAGATTCTCTTTGGCGCCGGTCTCTTTGGTGCAAGCCTCTTGGCGATGGCGATCATGCCGCTCACCACCGCGTTCGCCCTGGCCGAGGCCTTCGGCTTTGAATCGGGCGTGGATAAGCGCCTGCGCGAGGCGCCCATCTTCTACGGCATCTTCACCGCGATCTTGGCCATTGGCGCCATTGTGGTGATGCTCCCTGGGTTGAATCCGATCGGCGCGATCATCAGCAGCCAGTATCTGCAGGGGCTCTTCCTGCCGATCGTGCTCGCCTTCATCGTGAAGCTCACGAGCAGCAAGTCGCTCCTTGGAGAGCACGTTTCACCGCGCTGGCTGCGCCTGGCTGGCTGGAGCTCCGTGGCAATCCTCGCCGTCTTGAACGTCGGGATCGTCGTCGTCAATATCCTCGGCCTCGCCGCCTAGGCGAAACACTTCGCGCTACGGCGCGACCGGCGGCCCTTCATTGAGGTGACCAGCTACTGGTCCAAAGTACGGGGCGAGCCACGCCTTCGTGCAGCTGATCGTGCCAGCGAGTTTGGCGGCCGTTGGGGCGAATCGCATCTTGGCTCCGGCGAGCGCACACTTCTTCGCACTGTCGGTCCCGCCCGTCATCAGGAGAGACTTCCAGCCACCAGAAACATCGGGTCCGAGCGCAAGCGCCGGTTGGGCATAGGCGATCACATCAAAGATTGCCGCGACATTTGCCCGGGTAATGGTGCCGCGCACAAGTGGCGGGCCTTTCTTGTACCAGCGTAGATCCATCATCGACGCAAGAGCGGCAGCTCGGAATTGACCCGCCTCTAGAACGCGCAACGTAATGCCAGCAACGAGTCGCTGGTGGCGAAGCGAGCGTGGACCAACATCGTCATATTTTCGCGAGCGACCGAATCCGGTCCACAAATTTGTAGGCACGCGGAAAGAGCAGCTCTCGTTTGTGGCGGCACTCAACGGGATTGTTGTGTCGCAGGATCCTTCCACAAAGTACGGGCTCGTGGTGCGCACGGTTTTTTTGGTGTTCGGCTCTTTGCAGTTGGCGTAGCTCCATCCAATAACCTTACTGCTGGGGTAGTTGTCGACGCGGCCTGGTCGCAAGAAGAGAAGGTCGCCATACATGGCGTTCGACGCGAGATTCCGGTCGGTATAGGTGGAGCCGCTCCCTTTGATCTTGCGCAGGGTGTCCGTACGGCAGGCGGCAAAACGCGTCTTGTCGTTCAACTGAACGATCGTGTCGGCCGGGGCGATGCGATCGAGCATGGCGCCCATGATGTCGGAGGTGCCGAATGTTGAGAGCGTCCAGTCATCAATCTCCACACCGAGGCCCCAGGCGAGGTTCTCTGCGACCAGATCTCCAGCAACGATGCTGCGCTCCCAGGCGAGCTTCTTATCCCAGGCGGTGCGTTGCACCGCGGTCATGTTGGAGCGAGCGCACTGCTGCGCCCGAACGATCAGTGCATTGATCTTGTCGGTGAAGATCTTCGAGCCAGCGCGGCAGAACGACTTGGCAAGCGAAGGCTTGAGAGGGAAGCCGTAGAGGTCGCGCGGGATGCTGTACGCCGCAGTCTGACCACTGAATGGGTCAACGGTGAGGAGCATGATCACGTCGGTGCGCTCGGAGCCGTATTCGTCACGGGGTACGCCCGACGCCTTGTCGTTCGTTGGCGACCAGGTCCAATCGGTCGCGTTCAGGACCCCTTCGCCGCAGCGTTCGGCGGTCTTATCTTTCAGCGCGCCAGTGCAGCGCTTATCGCTACCTAGAAAGAGCAGCGTGTAGCGGCCGTCCGTGCCGAGCACGTTCGTTGGGGTAGCGGCCACGGGGCTCGGTGGTGTGCTCGCCCAGATGATGGTTGCGGTGAAGAGTGTCGCCAACAGGGCGACGGCGAGAGCGTATGGGCGGGCGGTGCGAATCACTACATCATCACTAGGCCGCCGTCGACACCGAGCACCTGCCCGGTGACGTACGAGGCCTCGCGCGATGCAAGGTAGATCACCGCGGCGGCGATCTCATGTGGTTCGCCAAATCGGCCGAGTGGCGTTGCGGTTTTCACGCCCTCCTTAATGGCTTCAGGGAGATCGGCGGTGAGTTCGGTCACGATGAAGCCTGGCGCCACCGCGTTCACCGTGATGCCGCGGCTCGCGACTTCACGGGCGGTCGCCTTGGTAAGGCCGATCATGCCCGCCTTCGCCGAGCTGTAGTTCGCCTGGCCGGCGTTCCCCGCCTGGCCCGAGACGCTCGTGATGTTCACGATGCGACCGCTCTTGGCACGCAGCATCTCTTTGACCGCAGCCTTGGTCATGTAGAAGGCGCCCGAAAGATTCGTGTCGATGACCTCGCGCCACTGCTCGGGCGTCATGCGCAAGATGAGGGTGTCGCGGGTGATGCCGGCGTTGTTCACGAGCAGGTCGACCTTGCCGAAGCTTTCCATTGCCTTGGCGACAACGGCGACGGCGGTGTCGGGATCGGCGGCGTCGGCCTGCAGGGCGATCGCCTTGCGGCCCTTGGCGGTGATCTCAGCGACCACGGCGTCGGCGGCGGCGGTGTTTCCCTTGTAGGTGATCAACACGTCGGCGCCTGCATCGGCGAGGGCGACGGCGATGGCGCGGCCAATGCCGCGAGCACCTCCGGTGACGATGGCGGCGTAGCCGTTGAGCTCAAACATGGAACCTCCTCTGTTGGGGCTGTTGTGGCTAGTGTCGCGCTTAGCGACCCTTTGCGTCTAGGAGTGCCTTGAGCGCCGCTGGTACCTCGGCAGCCTTCGCACCACCCTCAGGGCGCTTGATCTTGATCGTGCTCGGGTCCACCGCGGCGGCGCGTGCGCCGTGGGCAGGGTCGGCATCCCATCGCGTGACGAATGCACCAGAGGTATAGCCGCCACCGAAGGCGACGGTGCAGAAGACATCGCCCGGCTGCAAGCGCCCTGCAGCGACCGCCTCGGAGAGCGCGATCGGAATGCTCGCCGCTGAGGTGTTTCCATAGCGGTCGAGGTTGACGAAGATCTTCTCCATTGGGTAGTTGATCGCCTTGGAAACGTGCTCAATGATGCGCAGGTTTGCCTGATGCGGGATCACCAGATCCACCTCGGGCACAGTGAGGCCAGCGCGTTCAATCGCCGCCGTCGCGACCGCAGCCATGGTGCGCGTGGCATACACGTAGGTCTTTGCGCCATCCATCTTGATCAGCGGATCGGCGTCGGTACCTGAGCCGCCAGGGATCCAGAGCGCGAATGCGCCCGAAGGATCCGCAGAGAGTTCGAAGCTCAGCGTGCCTGGGCGCGTGGCAATGTTCTGATCGTCGTGAAGATCGAGTGCGTCGAGCACGATTGCGCCGGCGCCATCACCAAAGAGGACGCAGGTCGAGCGATCGCTCCAATCAACAACGCGCGAGAGCGACTCGGCGCCAATCACGAGTGCGCGCTGGCCGAGGCCGGCGGTGAGGAAGCCGTGGGCCACGGCGTAGGCATACGCGAACCCTGAGCACGCTGCCGACAAATCAAACGCCGCCGCACGATGACTGCCGATCGCATCTTTGATCAGCACCGCGGTGCTCGGCATCGGGTGATCTGGCGTGAGGGTGGCCACAACAATTAAGTCAACAGAGTCGGCAGTGACACCAGCTACGGCGAGCGCACGGGCGGCGGCAATCGCACCCATGGAGGCGGTTGTTTCGCCGTTGCCAGCGATGTGTCGCTCGCGAATCCCGGTACGCGTGCTGATCCACTCGTCGCTTGTCTCCACGATCTGCTCGAGGTCGGCATTGGTGAGGACCGCCTTCGGCACCTCGTGCCCCCAGCCGACAATGTGCGTGGTGCGATTCGGCAGTGCCGCTAACCCAGTCTCGCCACCAATGCGCGTTGCGTCGCCATCGGTCAACGGTCCGCTCATGCCGGCTCCACCTCGATGATCGGCGTCTTCGCCTTCACAAGCTGCCCATCTTGGGCAATGATGCGCACCACTCGACCCGCCTTATCGCTCTTGATCTCGTTGAAGAGCTTCATCGCTTCGATGAGGCCGATTGGCTGGCCAACCGCCACGATTGATCCGACGGAGATGAATGCCGGCGCGCCTGGTGATGGGGCGGCGTAGAAGATGCCGGTGAGCGGTGCGTTCACCACAGGGCCGCTCGGTGCCGCTGCGCTTGCTGGCGCGGCCGACGCCGACTTTGTGCCCGTTGGGAGTGGCACGGGCGCGGCGCTGGCGGTGCCCTGAGGCGCAGCTGTGGCGCTAGCAACCACCACGTGGCTCCCCTGAACGGCACTACGACTGCGCACCACGACGCGGGTACCACCCGCCGAAAGTTCAACTTCGGCGAGGCCGCTCCCGTCGGCAACCACAGCAAGGCGATCAACAATTTCAATGATGGCCGCATCGTCAGTGGTGAGTGGAAGGTTGGCTGGCAGGCGCACGCCGCTGCGGCTCTCTCCCTTTCGCGGTCGTGGGGGCATGTTCTGCACTGGCGACGCTGACGCGGCCGGCAGTGCGCTTTCAATCAGACGTGATGGATCCCGCGGCGCAAGTCGCTCAATGGCAGGGGTTGACGGAGGGGTCACGCCGCTCGATGGTGCGACCTCGGGTGCGTCGCCACGCGCACGGCGTGCCGCATCGCGCGCCGCCTCAAGGGCACGTCGGGCCCCCTTCTGCAGTCGAACGCGGCGCTTCTCGGGCATTAGCGACCCTCCCACTTTGCAAAGAGGAGGGCGGAGTTCTGCCCACCGAAGCCGAAGGCATTGACGAGCGCCAGGTTCACCTGCTGCGCAGCAGGCGCGCCAGTCACGATGTTCAGACCGGCGGATGCTGGATCGGGCGCGGTGAGGTTCAACGTTGGATGCACACGTCCGTCGCGCATCGCGCTAATCGTGGCAATCGATCCAAGACCGCCCGCGGCACCAAGCGTGTGGCCGATGGCGCTCTTGGTGGCGGTGACACTCGCCCGCGAGCCCTCACCAAGGATCGTGCGGATTGCCTCGAGCTCCGCCTTGTCACCCTCGGGTGTTGAGGTGGCGTGGGCGTTGACGTGATCAATGTCGGCGCCGGCGCGACCCGCCTTCGCGAGTGCGCGGCGTGCGGCGCGCACGGCACCTGCGCCGCCAGGCGCTGGCAGGGTGATGTGCAGTGCGTCGGCGGTGGCGCCGTACCCAACAAGCTCGGCGAGCGGCGTTGCACCGCGCGCCAATGCAACGTCGAGTCGCTCCAGCAGCAGAATGCCCGCACCTTCGGCCATCACGAATCCATCGCGGCCGCTATCGAACGGTCGTGAGGCGGCAGCAGGGTTGCCACCCGTTGATGAGGCGCCGCTACGCGAGAGGGCACGCATGTTGTTGAACCCGGCGATCACCACTGGGTGGAGCGCCGCCTCGGTGCCACCAGCGAGCGCCACGGTGGCGTCGCCGCGACGAATCATCTCGTAGGCCTCGCCAATCGCGTGACCCGCGGTGGCGCAGGCACTCACCGCGCCAAACGACGGACCCTGTGCGCCCACGTGAATGGCAACCTCGCCCGAGGCCATATTGCCGATCGCGGCAGGAACCAAGAACGGCGAGATGCGACCGGCGCCGCGCTCGGCGAACACGGCGGCCTGCTCAAACAAGGTGGTCGCGCCGCCAAGACCCGATCCGATGATTGTTGCGACTCCTTCCGACGCCTCGCCTTGCGCAAAGCGTGGTGGCAGCCCGGCGGAGGCGAGCGCCTCAGCGGCCGCAGCAATCGCGAAGTGCGTGAAGCGATCGAGGCGCTTGATCTGCTTTGGCTCCAGAACATCGGAAGGATCGAAGTCGATCGCCTGGCCACCGAAGTCGACCTCTTGGCCGGTCAGGTCCAAGCCCTGCAGCGCGCGAACGCCCGAGCGTCCGGCGAGGAGCCCATCCCAGAGTGCGGCGACGCCACGGCCGAGCGGTGAGACCGCCCCCATCCCCGTAACGACGACGCGCTGTTCGTTGCTCATCGCACCAGCTTCCCAGAGCGCAGCGTTGCGGCGCGATAGGTGTCGCCGGTCAGGCCGCGCGCGCTGATCGCATCGGCCACCTTCTCGGTGTCGTAGCTGGCGCGATAGACCTCGGCGGTGATCGTCTTCTCCTCGGGATCAATGTCGATCACGGTAAAGGCGGCGGTGGCGTCGCCGTCGTACGGCATGCCAACGGAGCCTGCGTCAACGAGCACCTTCCAGCCGTAATCCTTGACGCGCGCGCTGTGGGTGAAGCCCACACACACGACGCGCGAGTCGGTCTGGCCAAGCAGCTCCAACGTGGTTGATGGGTCAAGATCGGCGCTCAGCGGAATGGTGCGCGAGCCGGGCGAGGCGTGGCAGAAGGTCACTGCAATCTCGCCGTAGCGAATGCGTCGCTCACTTGGCAGGGAGCGCAGCCATTCAATGCGATCGTCATCGAGCGCATCCGACGCCCACTCGACCGCAGCCTTCAGTCCGGGTGGCAGGCCACCGGCGAGGCTCGGGAACGAGGCGGCGTAATCGAGATCGGCCACAGCGATGTCGCCAGTGCCCGCGGTGACGAGCGCGCCCTTCTTCTGCAGCTGCTGAATCAGGTCGATCGTTTCCGAAGGCTGCGGACCGAAGAGGGCGTGATCACCAAGGATCGCCACCTGATCGGGCTTCAGGGCCGGAAGTCGCGCGACGACCGCCTCGAGTGCGGCGAGATTGCCGTGAATGTCTGAAAGAACGACGACGCGCTTCATATTGTTCCCTTCGCTATTCGGCTGAGCCGGCCGGACGCGGAAGCGCCGACTCGGGTGGAATCACAAACGTAATCGTGACGGTACAGGCGACGGCGCCATCGACGCTCGCGGTCCCCTTTGCGGTGCCCATGCGGGAGCCCAGCTTCTGCATCTGAATCTCGAGGCGCAACGTTTCGCCTGGCACAACCATGCGCGTAAAGCGGCACTCCTCAATCTTGGCGAAGACGCCGAGGCGGTTGCCGAACCCTTCGGTGCGGGCCACATAGACGCCCATCGCCTGGGCGAGCGCCTCAACCTGCAGCACGCCGGGCATGATCGGCATCCCCGGGAAGTGGCCAGGGGTCCAGAAGGCGTCGGGTCGCACGTCGAGCTCTGCAATTAGCGTCTGCGTTTCGCGGTCTTCCGACACGATGCGGTCGAGCAGCAAGAACGGTGCGCGATGCGGAATCAGCGCCTCAATGCCGGCCTGGTCGAGCAACGGTGCGCTCATGCGCGAGCCTTCGGCGCGGCGGCCAAGATGTCGGCGGTGCCGATCGCATCGAGCATGCCGGTGGTGGCGGTGCCGTTGAGGAACGACGGGGTCTCAAGCAGGCCAAGGAAGAAGTTGCGCGTTGTGGCCACGCCGTCAATCTCTACCTCGCGCAGTGCGGCGCGCGAACGAGCGATCGCCTCTTCGCGCGTGTTCCCCCACACGATCAACTTGGCGAGCAGGCTGTCGTAATACGGTGGCACCTCGTAGCCGGCATAAAGATGCGAATCGAAACGCACCCATGGGCCGCTCGGTGAGCGGAAGGTCATGATCTCGCCCGCCTGTGGGCGGAACTCTTGCGCAGGATCTTCCGCGGTGAGGCGGAATTCGATTGCGTGACCGCGGCGCTCCACCTCGGCCTGGCTCATTGGCATCAGCTCACCCGCCGCCAGACGAATCTGCAGCGCAACAAGGTCCACCCCCGTCACCATTTCGGTGACCGGATGCTCTACCTGAATGCGGCAATTAATCTCGATGAAGTACGGCTTGCCGTCAGGGCCCACCAAGAACTCGAGGGTGCCGAGGTTGCGATAGCCGGCGGCGCCGATGGCCTTCGCGGCGCGCGCCAAGAACTCTTCGCGAACCTTTGGCGTGAGTGCGGTGGACGGTGACTCTTCGACGAGCTTCTGATGGCGTCGTTGCACCGAGCAGTCGCGCTCACCGAAGTGCAGCGCGGTGCCCGCCTTGTCGACGGCGATCTGCACCTCAACGTGGTGCGTGTCGACGAGGTATTTCTCAAGGTAGAGCGAGCCGTCGCCGAATGCCGCCTGCGCCTCTTGGGTGCAGAGCGAAAAGAGCTGCGCCAAGTCGTCGGCGTTCTGGATCACGCGCATGCCGCGACCACCGCCGCCGGCCGACGCCTTCAAGATGACCGGGTAGCCAATCTTTGCTGCGGCCTTCGCGGCCGCCGCTTCGTCGGCAACGACGCCGTCGGAGCCAGGAATCGTTGGCAGGCCGTGCTTGGCGAGAAGTGCGCGCACCCCCGCCTTGCTCTCGAAGCGCTCCAGCACTTCGGCTGAGGGGCCAATGAAGGTGAGACCGTGTGCGGCGGCCGCTTCCGCGAAGGCGGCGTTCTCCGACAGGAAGCCGTAGCCCGGGTGGATCGCATCGCAGCCGGTGGCGAGCGCCGCCGAGATCACCGCAGGTGCCGAAAGGTAGCTGCGCTTAGCGTCGGCGGGCCCGATGCAGATCGCCTCGTCGGCAACGAGCACGGCACGCGACTCGCGGTCGGCCTCGCTGTAGGCAACCACCGCTTCGATGCCGAGCTGGCGACAGGCGCGCAGAATGCGCAGCGCAATCTCGCCGCGGTTGGCAATCAGCACGCGCTTAATCACAGCTTCCCCTCGCCCACTGACTCAAGCAGGAACAGCTCCTGGCCGTACTCCACCGGGTCGCCGGTGGCGCAGCGCAGCTTGGCGACAATGCCGCCGTGATCGGCGCGCACTTCAACTTCAACGCCGAGCACATCAACGGTCGCAACGAGTGAGCCCTTGGCCACCTTGCCGCCAACGTGAATGTCGGGGGCGAGTTTCACGAAGCCAACGGCGGTCGAGTGCACTGGGTGACGGCGCTCATCAGCGGCACTCGGTGCTGCAGCAGTGGCAGCGGAAGGCGTTGCGCCGCGCGGAGCGGATGGCGCAGGTGCGGAGGCAATGGGGGCACCAAGATCTTCGGCACGGACGCGCACGATGGCGCCGTCGCGCTCGATCTCAATTTCGCCGAGACCGGTCTCGTGTAGTCGCTCAACCAGCACGGGAACGAGAGAGTCGATTAGGTCGCCGAGTCGTTCCGTGTTGTGTGGCATCAGCTATGCTCCCGCACTATTGCGCTCGATCTCATCGAGCCACTCGTCGTTGAGGCCAGCCGGCACCTTGTCGCGACCAATGCCGAAGATGGAACGAATCGTGCCAACGAGACCCTTCTTCGTTGGCGCCGCCTCATCGAATGCACCGTACGCGCGATAGCGCGCGTAGCGGGCATCCAGCAGCGCGTTCAGGTCGCTCATCGATTCCAACTCGTCGAATGTTGCCGAGACCTTCTCCCACATCGCGCGGGCCAGGGTGACGGTGGATTCGGCGGAGAGCGTCTCCGGCTCAGCGATGATGCCGTCAACAACGCCGAGGGCGACCTGCTCCGGTGCAGTGATGCGCAGCGCGCGTGCCGCAGCGGGAGCCTTCTCGGAGGTGCGGAACAAGATGGCGGCGCACCCCTCGGGGCTGATCACCGAGTAGTAGGCGTGTTCAAAGGCGAAGACGCGGTCAGCCGCAGCGATGGCGAGTGCGCCGCCCGAGCCGCCCTCACCAGTAACGACGGTCACGATTGGCGTGCGCAGTTCGGTCATCTTGCTGATGGCGGCGGCGATCGCCTCGGCGATGCCGTGCTGCTCTGACTCAGGGCCCGGGTGCGCACCTGGGGTGTCGACCAGGGTGAGGAGCGGCAGGTGCAGGCGCTCGGCAAGCTCGAAGGCGCGCATCGCCTTGCGATACCCCTCAGGGTGCGGCATGCCAAACCCGCGGCGAATGTTGCTCTCGGTGTCGGTCCCCTTCTGGGTGCCAACCACCACAATGCGTCGGCCGTCGATGCGCGCAATGCCCGCAACGATCGCTCCGTCATCACCGGCGCGTCGATCGCCGCGCAGCTCTACTAATTCGGCGCCAAGTGCTTCGAGTAGTTCGGCGGTGCGTGGGCGATTCACGTCGCGGGCGCGCTGCACATGGCTCCACGCCTCGGCCTCGTCGAGGTGTGGCCCAAGCTCGGGTGCCAAGTGTCGGTCGCGCTGATTCTCGAGAATCTGGTCGGCACGATTCGCAACCTTCGACGCCGCGTCGGCGACGGGCGAGAGCACCGAGCCGATCATCGCGCCAGCGCCTTGCGCCACGCCGGTGACCATGCCGCCGATCAGGCCAACGCCCGGAATTGGAATCTGGCGATAGAGCGGCACCGCTGGTGCAGGGAGTGGCTGCAGAAGCCCAAGTGCGCGCGTCAGCCAGCCGCGCAGATTGCCGCGCGACACAATCGCGTCGATGAAGCCCGTCTCCAACAGAAACTCGCTGCGCTGAAAGCCGACCGGTAGTTCGTCGCCAATAGTGCCGGCGGAAACGCGCGCACCACTGAAGCCGATGAGGGCATTCGGTTCGGCAACGTTCAGGTCGCCAAGTGCGCCGAACGAGGCGATGGTGCCGCCGGTGGTTGGGTCGGTCAACACGCTAATAAAGGTGCCGCCGCTCAACTTGAGGCGCGCAATCGCGGCGAGGGTCTTGGGCAGCTGCATCAGCGCGTAGGTGCCTTCTTGCATGCGGGCGCCGCCCGATGCCGAGACGATCACGAGGGGGAGGCGGCGGGCGGTGGCGAGTTCGGCGGCGCGGGCAACCTTCTCGCCCACGACTGAGCCCATCGAGCCACCCATGAAGAAGAAGTCCATGGCGACGAGTGAGACCTCGATGCCACCAATAAGGGCGGTGCCACGAATGGCGGCGTCGCGCTCGCCGGTGGTGGCGCGAGCAGCTGCGGCTCGCTCGGGGTACCCCTTGGAGTCGGTGAAGACGATCGGGTCGAGCGAGATCAGGCTGGCGTCGGCCTCAACGAAGGTGCCCTCGTCGACCAGCTGCGTAATGCGCTCGCGGGCCGGCACACGGAAGTGGTGGCCGCAGGCCGCGCAGACCTGAAGGCTCTTCTCCAAGGTCTTCTTGAAGAGGAGCTCTGAGCATCCCGGGCACCGAACCCACAAATCGGGCTCGGCTCCGGGGGTCGCCTTGCGGCGCTTGAACGGGTTCCGAAAGCTGGGCATTACCCCTCCCTTAGAAGGGAGATGGTACCCGCTATGGGGTGGCGATTCGCACGACCTTGGTCACTTCGCCCGCCAAAATGGCACGCTCCGTGCCGTTCACGCTCAGAATCAGCGCCCCCGAGGCCCCGTCGTGCCCGACCACGATGCCCGTGACGATCTCCCCCGCCGCCACCTCAAGGTCCACCGTGCAGCCCTCGAGCAGCTGCCGGGCGCGCCAGTTGGCCACATCGAACCGCCCCTCGGCGAGGGCACCGAGCCGCCCCTCGAGTCGCGCGACCGCGTCGGTAAAGAGCGCCTCGCGATCAATCGGCCGCCCAGTAGCAATCTCCAAACTCGTCGCCGTAGCGGCCAGAGCCGGGTCAAGCTTCGACACGTCGCCGCGCACATTCAGCCCCAGGCCAACAATCAACCATGCGTCGCTGCTCCCAGCATCGCCCGCCTCGGCCAGCACACCCCCAACCTTGCGGAAACTGCGCGTCACGCCCCCCTCAATGTTGCGAACGACCAAATCATTCGGCCACTTCAGGCCAACGGTGCCGATCTGCATGCCGGCGGCATCTTCAATCGCATCGGCAACTGCGAGCGAGAACTCGGCGGAAACGCGCCACCAGCGATCTGCGTCAGCAAGGAGTGGCGAACCAGTGCCAGTGCGTACTGCAAGGCTCATCAACAGGCCCGTTCCGGGTGCATCGAGCCAGGTGCGACCGCGACGACCGCGGCCAGCCGTTTGTGTTTCGGCGCGAATCAGCAGCGGCGTATCGGCGGCAACGAGCCCAGCCGAAAGTCGTTCGCGTGCAACGTCGTTGGTGGAAGCAACCTCGGTGAGTCGCTCAACCGCGATGTTTGTCAGATCAACTACTCCGCGTCGACGGCGTCAGGGGTCGCCAGATCGAACGTCTCGTGCAACGCCTGCAGCGCGCGTGGCGCATCGGACTCGCTGACGATGCAGGTGATGCGAATTTCGGAGGTTGAGATCATCTGAATGTTGATCTTCGCGTCGGCGAGTGTGCCGAACATGCGCGCCGCGTAGCCCGGTGCATTCTGAATGCCTGCACCAACGATGGAGACCTTCGCCACGCTCTCGTCGATCTCGAGTGCGCGCGCACCGATTTCGGCGCGAATCTTCTCGAGTACTGGACGTGCTGCCGCTAGGTCGGCACGCGAGGTGGTGAATGAGAGGTCGGTAGTGCCGTCGTGCGACACGTTCTGCACGATCATGTCGACGTTGATGTTTGCCGCCGAGAGCGGATCAAACACCGAACGCGCGATGCCGGGCTTGTCGGGGACGGCAACCATGGTCACCTTCGCCACCTTCGTATCGGCCGCCAGGCCACGAACCTTATTGCGCTTCTCCACCTGCGTATCCTCCTTGATCACCGTTCCTGGGTGCTCCTCGAATGAGCTGAGCACCTCGATTGCCACGTTGTTGACCCAGCCGAGCTCCACCGCACGGGTCTGCATCACCTGGGCCCCCTGGTTGGCGAGCTCCAGCATCTCCTCGTATCCAACCACCGAGAGCTGCCGGGCGGCAGGCACGGCGCGGGGGTCAGCGGTGTACACGCCGCGCACGTCGGTGAAGATCTGGCAGCGATCGGCACCCAGAGCCGCAGCCAGCGCAACCGCCGAGGTGTCAGAGCCGCCACGGCCGAGGGTCGTGGTCTCTGAGCCGTCGCTGACCCCCTGGAACCCAGCCACGATCACCACCCGCCCCGCGTCGAGCTCCGCCCGCACGCGCTTAGGCTCAATGCCCGCGATGCGCCCCTTGCCGTAGGTGCCGTCGGCGCTGATCCCCGCCTGGGCGCCGCTCAGTGACACCGCATCGGTGCCGCGCGCAATGAGCGCCATCGCCAACAGTGCTGCGGACTGAATCTCGCCAGTGGCGAGGAGTGCATCTTGTTCGCGCGCGCTCGGCAATACACCGCCCGTTACTGCGGCAGCCAGAGCAAGCAGATCGTCGGTGGTATCGCCCATCGCCGAAACCACGGCAACGACATCAAATCCGGCGGCGCGATCGCGCGCGATGCGCGCAACAACAGCAGCGATGCGTTCAATAGAGCCGACCGAACTCCCGCCGTATTTCTGAACGAGCAGCTTCGACGACGCGGTCACGCCACTCCGACCGAACGAAGGATGCGTACACCCTCTTGGTCGACCTCGATCTGCTCGGCATGGCCGCCGACGCCCGTTGCAGCAGCGGCAGCATCGAGCGCCGCAATCACGGCGGCAATCCCCTCGTCGCCGCGCGCGTCATCAACGATCGCCAACACCGACGAGCCAGAGCCGGCCAAGCAGGCGCTCGTTGCGCCAGCGTCAAGCGCGGCGGCGAAGAGCTTCGGCAGCGCCGTGTACTTCTTGGTGCGGTGCGGCTGATGCAGGCGATCGTCAGAGAGGATCGCAAAGCCACTGACGTCACCCGCCTCGAGTGCGGTAATGCCGAGGGCGAGTCGCGAGGCGTTGTGCACTGCGTCGTCGATTGGCACGATCTTTGGAAGTACGGCGCGCATCGCGCTCGTCTCGAAGCGTACGTCGGGAATCAAGACCACCGGAATCCCATCGTGCGGAAGGTTGATGATGCGCGCGGTAAGTGCGCCGTTGGCGCGACCGCTCGCCACGCAGCCGCCGAAGATGGCTGCAGCAACGTTGTCGGGGTGCCCCTCAATCTCGTCAGCGGCGGCAAACAACTTGTCAGTGAGTTCATCGCTAAACGACTCGAAACAGGCGCCGCTTGCTCCCGAGGCGCCCGCCGCAGTGCCGGCAAGTGCGGCACCAGCGAAGAGCCCGCCCACGATGGCCGCAGCCGAAGAGCCCAAGCCGCGTGAAAGCGGAATAGTGTTGACCGCCGTGACGGCAAGGTCAAGCGCATCGGCGCCCGTCACGCCCGCAATCGACAACCCGCGGTAGACCGCATCGAGCGCCATGTTCGTGCGGTTGTGCGCGAGCTCAGCGGCGCCCTCGCCCGATGCGCCGTACGTAACGGTGCCTTTGCCTGATGCGGCGACGCCGGTGACCTGCACGGTGAGTTCGTTCGTCATCTCGAGGGCGAGGCCGAGCACGTCGTAGCCGGCGCCAAGGTTCGCCACGGTGGCGGGGACCGCAACGGTGACCGATCGACCGACCAAAGCCCCTGCCTTCATGACGCCTCCTTCGCTACTCGCTACCAACCGAGCGCGCGGCGAACGCCGGCGACCGTTGCATCTGACGTGCGAATCTCACCAATAAGGCGCGACGCGGTGTCGGGGTCCTTCAGGCCGAAGCCTGTCATTACCGCCACGATCCGAGCACTTCCATCGATAGATCCGTCGGCGATGGCGTTGCGCAGGCCAGCGATCGGTGCGGCGCAGGCGGGCTCCACGAAGATGCCAGCCAGGCGAATGATGTCGGCCTGCGCGCGCAGGATCTCGTCGTCGGTGACGGCGCGAATGAACCCGCCCGACTCATCGCGCGCGGCAATCGCCAGGTCCCACGAAGCTGGCTTGCCGATGCGAATCGCGGTGGCGACAGTTTCAGGATTCAACACCGGCGCACCAGAAACAAACGGCGCGGCACCAGCGGCCTGGAAGCCAGCTATGCGCGGTCGGCGCTTGGTGCTGCCAATGCGCACCGCGTCGGTGAAGCCGCGCCAGTAGGCGCTGATGTTGCCGGCGTTCCCAACAGGGAGCGCCAACACGTCGGGGGCGTCGCCCAGGTCGGCAATGATCTCGTGTGCCGCCGTAGCCTGGCCAGCAATTCGATGGGGATTGATGGAGTTCACAATCTCCACCCCACCACCACTGACACCGAGCTCGCGCACGATCTCAAGCGCGTCGTCGAAGTTGCCATCGATCGAGATGACCTTGGCGCCAGCGGCAAAGGCCTGCAGCAACTTGCCAGCGGCGATCTTGCCCGCAGGCAGCAGCACGATTGCTTCGAGCCCCGCAGCGGCGGCGTACGCAGCGGCCGACGCCGAGGTGTTGCCGGTGCTGGCGCAGACCACGGCGCGCGCGCCAGACTCTGCCGCCTTGGCAACCGCCACCACCATGCCGCGATCCTTAAATGAGCCGGTCGGGTTCGCCCCTTCGACCTTCAGCCACAGGTCCGACGCACCAATGGCCGCACCGAGGCGCGGCACTCGTACTAATGGCGTGGCGCCTTCGCCCAAAGTCAGGATGGGCGTGGCCGCAGTAACGGGGAGCAGGTCGCGGAAGCGCTCCAGGAGGATCGGCCGCGCCGCGCCGACGCTGCTCACTTCGCGCCGCGCTTTGCAGCCTTGATCCAGGCCGGAGCTGGCGCCGCGATCGCCGCAGGGAGATCGCCCCACGACGAACCCTCGCCGCGCGCAATCGCCAACAGATCATTCAACACACCCGAAGCTGTGGAGCCTGGGCCAGCACCTGCGCCCGCCATGGTGAGATCACCGATCAGATCACCCGAGATCACAATCAGGTTCCCACCACCAACGGTGGTGCCGAGCCGTGAGTCGGCGGGCACTTCGGTCACGCGTACCGAGAGTGAATCCTTTGAAGCGTCGTCGCCACCGTTTTGCCACTCGGCAATCATGCGCAGTCGCGCGCCGCGCGTTGCCGCATCGGCAATGGCGGCAGCGGTGACGCCGGTAATGCCGGGGGCATCATCGAACTGCACATGCGAGAGCGCCGGCCACGCGCCAGAGGCGAGTCGCGCGAGCACCACGAGCTTTGCGGCGGCATCTTCGCCCTCAACGTCGCTCTTTGGATTTGCCTCGGCGTAGCCGATCTTCTGTGCCTCAGCGAGCGCCTGGTCGTACGACCAACCCTCGCTCTCCATCTTGGTGAGGATGTAGTTGGTGGTGCCATTGATGATGCCGCGAATCGAGGTGATCTCATTGGCCGACATGTCACCAGCCAACACGCCGATCACCGGCACACCGGCCGCAACTGCCGACTCAAAGCGCAGCGCCGTGTCGGTTGATCGCGCCAACGATTCGAGTCGCGCACCGAACGTTGCCAGGAGCAGCTTGTTCGCCGTGACGACGGGTCGGCCGGCCTTGAGTGCTGCCTCAACGATCGGCATCGCCGGATCGAGCCCGCCCATGAGCTCGACCACAACATCAACATCAGCAGAGGCGGCAAGCGCCGCAGGGTCAGTCGTTAGTGGTGCAATGCGATCGAGACCAGCCGCCTGCGCCTTGGCCAGGTCGCGCACTGCGATCCCCGCGATGCCGATCCCCCACTCCTCGGCTCGGCTCGCCAGACCGCGCGCGACCGCCGCCCCGACCGTGCCCCCGCCAAGGAGCCCGATCGTGAGTCGCTCGCCCTGCCAGCCCGTCTGCTCTGCCATGGGGTAAGGGTAGCGGAGGGGTGTGCCCACTCCTAGTGGAACCCGCTGTGCACCGACGCCTCGCACAGGGCAAGATGAGGTTTCATCAGAAAGGATCCCAATGGCGCCACGTGATCGATTCGAGGCTTGGTTCGACGGAGAGGATCTGCCCCCCGCATCCTCAGGCCCTTCGCCCCGCAACCTCCCACGCCCAGGCTCAGGCCTCACCCGATTCCTCGCCCTCATCACTGCCTGCGTACTGTTTGTTGGACTTGTCGGAGGCGCTCACCGGGCCGGCTTCATTCGAGTCCCTGGCGAGCCTGACATTGGGGTCGTATCGCCAACCCCAACACCAACCGACGGCTCCGCAACGCCCACACCAACTCCTTCGCCGACACCTACTCCGACCGCTCCGCCAACTCCTGACATCGCTGGGCGGCTACCTATCGAAGCTTGCAAGATCGCCAATGGCGAGGATTTGGACTTCCCAAGCGGGTTCCCAATCACAGACTCTGCCTCATTGGCTACCACTGGAAAAGTCCGCATCGCAATCGTCTTCGTAGACTTCCCCAATGCCCCAAAGCAAGGAAGTTCAGACTCATACTTTGATCGTATCTCTACCAGGGTAACTGCCGACTACAGGGAGATGTCATTCGGGAAGTTGAACGTTGAATTTGTAAAGGTTCCTGGTTGGATTCGCATGGACAAATCATCGGCTGTGTACAACGTGTCTCAGGAAGGGCGCGGTGATTACGCGGACACAGTGGCGTATGCCCAAGAAGTCCTACGCAAGACTGATCCACAGACCGACTTTACAGACGTCTCTTCTATTGCAATCTTTGCCGCAGAAGACGCCGTAGGGATTTCTGGCGACTATGCCCAACCGCTCATTGATTCTCTTTCAACAAAAGAGCGCTCCAGCATCGATTCCGTGATCGTGACGGGAGGCGGCTGGTGGCTAGATGATTGGGACGCAACAACAGTTACACACGAATTTGGTCATGTTCTTGGGCTCGCTGACCTCTATGACCCAAAACCCGACTCTTACAGCCCATACGTTGGCGACTTTGATCTTATGAGCGTTGCGAGTACATCGTCGCTCGCGCCGAGCATGTTGGGATGGAATCGCTGGCGACTCGGTTGGATCAGTGACGAGTCCGTGGTCTGCGTTAAGCCAACAGCTGAGAATCGGATCACCCTCTCGCCAATCCAGTCAGGCACAGGGTCGCTACTCGCTGTCATTCCCTTGAGCGCAACGCGGGCACTCGTGATGGAGAGCCGGCATCCAGTGGGCATGGACAGCAAACTGCCGACATCAGGCGTGCTGGTGTACATCGTTGACACACGCGTTGAATCCGCAAAAGGTCCGATTAAGGTGCTGGGTGAATTCACCAACCAGACAATGAGCGATGTGCTCCTGGGGGTCGGTGAGTATCTCGAAGCCTCAGGCTGGGTCGTCTCTGTGACGCGTAATGAAGTTTGGGGAAACGAGTTCGCGATCTTCCCTTAGCGCATGCGGCGTAGCAGAAGCGAGATGGTCTCCCACCCTTCACGCACGTAGCTCCAAGACCACTTCGCTACCTCAATCGCGACTGGCACAAACAACACCAGCAGGGCAACAGTGATTGCCACACGCATGAAGAGATGATGGCTTTGCAGTACCGGCTCAACTAACCTGCCGTCGCTGCGTCGCTCCTGCTCCTGGCCGTGAATGTGGCCCCAAGGGTCAGAGCGCTCAGGCCGCATTAGAGTCCTCGTGGCCGACTGGACCACGAACGTCGCCAAAGTCGTAATAGCCCTCAGCGAATGGGGTGACGCGGATGACAGCGGCTGCCTCGAGGCCAGTAGAGATGATGATCATGCCAATCTTGGCATCGACCAGCTGATCTCGTGACTTGGAGAGCGGCTGCGGAAGCACCACGAACTGCGTGCTGCCTTGGTCGAGCATGCGGGCCTGCCCTGGAGAGAGCAGGTGCGAGATTGCATCGGTCGGCTTCACGGTCAGCGCAATGAGCGCCGCGTCTCGCACGCGCTTATCGGACCAGAGCTCTTCGGCGATCTCTACACCAACATCACGGCCAGCCTCTTTCATCTCGCCCACTACGAGGCCGCGCTGAAGGATTCGATTGAGGCGGTCACGCAGAGCGATCACCACGCCCTCGCGGATCAGCGTGTTCGTCTCATCGAAGAACTCGCCACGCATACGTGCGAATCGCTCTTGCACCTGAATGTCAA